>JAESFH010000092.1_pt1 | contig 85043 bp, 78 predicted proteins | sample 9269381 | NCBI WGS metagenome assembly JAESFH01 (sample SAMN14504062, study PRJNA617094) | algae metagenome | isolation source: Aphanothece sp. CMT-3BRIN-NPC111 and co-occurring heterotrophs from well... | place: USA: Clark Mountains Wilderness, California | collected 2010-04-18
CCGGGCGGCGGATGGGCCATGCGGGCGCGATCATCTCGGGCGGCAAGGGCGGCGCCGAGGACAAGATCGCCGCCATGGAGGCCGCCGGCATCCGCGTCTCCCCATCCCCAGCACGCCTCGGAAAGACGCTCGTCGAAGTCCTCAAAGGGTAAAGAGCCGCCGAAACGACACGATTGGGCGCTTTGAGGGCGCCCAAGCAACCCACCCGTCAGTCCGGACCCCGCCCGCGGGGATCCGGAGTCCAGGACCTCACAAGAAACGCGACCGCAAGGCCGCAAGACCGGTCCAGGATCCCCATATGAGGGAATGACGCCACGGAGACCGACCATGGCCCGCCAAGACGCCAACGACGCCTTCCTCCAGACTGCTTTCCTCTACGGAGCCAATGCCGGCTACATCGAGGACCTCTACGCCCGCTACCAGGAGAACCCCGCCTCGGTCGATGCCCAGTGGCAGGCCTTCTTCGGAGCGCTCAAGGACGACAAGCAGGCGGTCGCGAAGAGCGCCCGGGGGGCGTCCTGGAAGAAGCCGAATTGGCCGATCCACGCCAATGGCGAGATCGTCTCGGCTCTCGACGGCAACTGGGCTCAGGTCGAGAAGGCGGTCGGCGACAAGATCCAGGCCAAGGCGCAGGCCAAGGGCGCCGAGATCTCGCAGGCCGATGTCCAGCAGGCGACGCGCGATTCCGTGCGCGCCCTGATGCTCATCCGGGCCTACCGGGTGCGCGGCCACCTCCACGCCAAGCTCGACCCGCTTGGCCTCCAGCCCCGCGCCGGCGACGAGGAACTGCACCCCTCCCATTACGGCTTCACGGAAGCCGACTGGGACCGCAAGATCTTCCTCGACAAGGTGCTCGGCATGGAGTTCGGCACGATCCGCGAGATCGTCGCCGTCCTCGACCGCACCTACTGCCAGACGCTCGGCGTCGAGTTCATGCACATCTCCGATCCCGCCGAGAAGGCCTGGATCCAGGAGCGCATCGAGGGGCAGGACAAGGAGATCACCTTCACCCGCGAGGGCAAGCGCGCCATCCTCAACAAGCTCGTGGAGGCGGAAGGCTTCGAGAAGTTCCTCGACGTCCGCTACACCGGCACCAAGCGCTTCGGTCTCGACGGCAGCGAGTCGCTGATCCCGGCGCTGGAGCAGATCATCAAGCGCGGCGGCAATCTCGGCGTGAAGGAGATCGTGATCGGCATGGCCCATCGCGGCCGCCTCAACGTGCTCACCCAGGTGATGGGCAAGCCGCACCGCGCCCTGTTCCACGAGTTCAAGGGCGGCTCCTTCGCGCCCGACGACGTGGAGGGCTCCGGTGACGTGAAGTACCACCTCGGCGCCTCCTCGGACCGGGTCTTCGACGGCAACAACGTCCACCTGTCGCTCACCGCCAATCCCTCGCACCTCGAGATCGTCGATCCCGTGGTGCTCGGCAAGGTGCGCGCCAAGCAGGACCAGCACCATTGCTCGCCCGACAATCGCACCTGCGTGATGCCGCTCCTCGTCCACGGTGACGCGGCCTTCGCGGGTCAGGGCGTGGTGGCGGAGTGCTTCGGCCTCTCGGGCCTGAAGGGCCACCGCACGGGGGGCTCGATCCACTTCATCATCAACAACCAGATCGGCTTCACGACCGACCCGCGCTTCTCGCGCTCCTCGCCCTATCCGAGCGATGTCGCCAAGATGGTCGAGGCCCCGATCTTCCACTGCAACGGCGACGATCCGGAGGCCGTGGTCTTCGCCGCCAAGGTCGCGACGGAATACAGGCAGAAGTTCCAGAAGCCCGTCGTGGTGGACATGTTCTGCTACCGCCGCTTCGGCCACAACGAGGGCGACGAGCCGGCCTTCACGCAGCCCCTCATGTACCGGAGGATCCGGTCGCATCCGTCCATCCTGGAGATCTATTCCAAGCGGCTCGTCGGCGAGGGTCTCGTCACGGAGGGCGAGATCGACGAGATGAAGAGCGCCTGGCGCGCCAAGCTCGACCAGGAATTCGAAGGCGCCCAGAGCTACAAGCCCAACAAGGCCGACTGGCTCGACGGCCGCTGGGCCGGCCTCAAGGCGGTGCGCGAGGACGTGGACGACCCGCGCCGCGGCCAGACCGGCGTGGCGGTCGAGACCCTGCGCGAGATCGCGGGTGCGCTCACCAGCGTGCCGGAGGGCTTCAACGTCCACCGCACCATCCAGCGCTTCCTCGACAACCGCCGCAAGATGATGGAGACCGGCGAGGGCATCGACTGGGCCTTCGCAGAAGCGCTCTCCTTCGGCTCGCTCCTGCTCGAAGGCCACCGCGTGCGCCTCTCGGGTCAGGACGTGGAGCGTGGCACCTTCTCCCAGCGTCATTCGGTGTTGACCGACCAGGAGAACGAGGCGCGCTACACGGGCCTCAACCACATCCGCGAGGACCAGGCCCGCTACGAGGTCATCAACTCGATGCTCTCGGAGGAGGCGGTGCTCGGCTTCGAGTACGGCTACACCCTCTCGGAGCCGAACGCGCTGACCCTCTGGGAAGCTCAGTTCGGCGACTTCGCCAACGGGGCTCAGGTGGTGTTCGACCAGTTCATCTCCAGCGGCGAGCGCAAGTGGCTGCGCATGTCGGGCCTCGTCTGCCTCCTGCCGCACGGCTACGAGGGCCAGGGCCCGGAGCATTCGTCCGCCCGCCTCGAGCGCTTCCTGCAGATGTGCGCCGAGGACAACATGCAGGTCGCGTACTGCTCGACGCCGGCGAACTACTTCCACATCCTGCGCCGGCAGCTGAAGCGCGACTTCCGCAAGCCGCTCATCCTGATGACGCCGAAGAGCCTGCTGCGCCACAAGCGCTGCACGTCGCGGCTCGAGGACATTGCGGAGGGCACCCATTTCCACCGGGTGCTCCCCGACGACGCGCAGCGCCCCACCGACGGCGTGAAGCTCGTGCGCGACGACAGGATCCGCCGCGTCGTGCTGTGCACCGGCAAGGTCTATTACGACCTCTACGAGGAGCGCGAGAAGCGGGGCATCGACGACGTGTACCTGCTGCGCGTCGAGCAGCTCTATCCGTTCCCGGTGAAGTCGCTCGCGACGCACCTCGCCCGCTTCAAGAAGGCCGACGTCGTGTGGTGCCAGGAGGAGCCGAAGAACATGGGCTCCTGGGCGTTCGTCGAGCCCTACCTCGAATGGGTGCTGAAGACCGCCGGCTCCAAGGTGGAGCGGCCGCGCTATGTCGGCCGGGCCGCCTCCGCGGCCACGGCCACGGGCCTCATGTCGAAGCACATGGCGCAACTGCAGGCCTATCTCGACGAGACCTTCGCGGCCTGACCGCCTGGAGAGCGCACCGCATGCCTGTCCACCTCTGCAAGCTCCTGCCCCCGCGGGCGACCTTCCCGGGCGATATGACGCCCGAGGAAGGCCGCCTGATGCAGGAGCATGCAATCTACTGGCGAGGGCTCGCCGACGGTGGTCCTGCCATCGTGGTCGGGCCCGTCTTCGATCCCGCAGGCGTCTGGGGCATGGCCGTGGTCGATGTGAAGGATGCAGCCGCGGCCGCTGCCCTGACCGACGAGGACCCGATCATCCGCGCCGGCGCCGGCTTCCGCTACGAAATCTATTCCGTTCCGCAGGCGATCCTGCGATCCAACCCTGTAAACCCGTCCGTCTGAGAGGACGCCCCTAGAGGCGCAACCATATGTCGACCGAAATCCGCGTACCCACCCTCGGCGAATCCGTTTCGGAGGCCACGATCGGCCGCTGGTTCAAGAAGCCCGGCGATCCCGTGAAGGCCGACGAGCCGCTGCTGGAGCTCGAGACCGACAAGGTTACGCTGGAGGTCAACGCACCGGCGGCGGGCACGCTCGGCGAGATCCTGGCGAAGGACGGCGAGACGGTGAGCCCCGGCGCCGTGCTGGGCTCGATCAATGCGGGCGGTGCAGGGGCGGCGGCTCCCAAGGCCGACGGCCCGAAGGCTCCGGCGCCCGCAGCCCAGACGCCTCCGCCCACCCAGACATCCTCCGCCGGCTACGGCAACAACAGCGAGGCGCGGCCTCAGGGGCATGACGGCGGCACGAAGGAGAACGGCCCCGCGGTGGCGCGGCTCGCCGCCGAGAGTGGCGTGAGCCCCGGGCAGGTCGCGGGCTCCGGCCGGGACGGTCGCGTCACCAAGGGCGACATGCTCGCCGCGATCGCGACCGGAGGCGCCCCCGCGCCCGCGCCCAGCGCACCGGTGCAGATGCGCGCGCCGTCCGCGCCCGACGACGCCTCGCGCGAAGAGCGCGTGAAGATGACGAAGCTGCGCCAGACCATCGCGCGCCGCCTCAAGGACGCGCAGAACACCGCCGCCATGCTGACCACGTTCAACGACGTGGACATGGGTGCCGTGATGGCTCTGCGCTCCCAGTACAAGGACATCTTCGAGAAGAAGCACGGCACGAAGCTCGGCTTCATGGGCTTCTTCACCAAGGCGGTGATCCAGGCGCTGAGGGAGATCCCGGCCGTGAACGCCGAGATCGACGGACAGGATCTCGTTTACAAGAACTACTACCATGTCGGCATCGCGGTCGGGACCGAGAAGGGCCTCGTGGTCCCGGTAGTGCGTGACGCCGACCGGCTGTCGGTGGCCCAGATCGAGAAGACGATCGCGGATTTCGGCAAGCGGGCGCGGGACGGCAAGCTCTCCATCGAGGAGATGCAGGGCGGCACCTTCACGATCACCAACGGCGGCATCTACGGCTCGTTGATGTCGACCCCGATCCTCAACGCGCCCCAGAGCGGCATCCTTGGGATGCACCGCATCGAGGAACGCCCGGTGGTGCGCAACGGCCAGATCGTCGCCCGCCCGATGATGTATCTCGCGCTCTCCTACGATCACCGGATCGTCGACGGCAAGGAAGCCGTGACCTTCCTGGTCCGGGTCAAGGAGGCCCTGGAAGATCCGGCGCGCCTCGTTCTGGATCTTTGAGCACCGCCCCATTCATGACCGGGTCGGGCCCGGTCATTCATGACTGTCCCCACGGTTGAGACGATGTGGATGCCCGGGTTGTGCCCGGGCATGCGTTTGAGGAAGCGAAGATGTCCTACGATCTCGTGGTTATCGGAACCGGCCCCGGCGGCTATGTCTGCGCCATCCGGGCGGCGCAGCTGGGGCTCAAGACTGCCGTGGTCGAGAAGCGGAAGAGCCACGGCGGCACCTGCCTCAATGTCGGTTGCATCCCCTCGAAGGCACTCCTCCACGCCTCCGAGGAATTCGAGAGCGCGCGCACCCACTTCAAGGATCTCGGCATCGACGTCGGCACGCCCACCTTCGACCTCAAGAAGATGATGGCCTTCAAGCAGGAGGGCATCGAGGGCAACACCAAGGGCGTCGAGTACCTCTTGAAGAAGAACAAGATCGATACCTTCCTGGGCGCAGGCCGCATCACGGCGCCGGGCCGGATCGAGGTCACGGCCGAGGATGGGTCGAAGCAGTCGGTCGAGACGAAGAACATCGTGATCGCCACCGGCTCCGATGTGACCAGGCTGCCTGGCATCACGATCGACGAGAAGACCGTCGTTTCCTCCAAGGGTGCGCTGGAGCTCGAGACGGTTCCGAAGCGCCTCGTTGTGATCGGCGCCGGCGTCATCGGTCTCGAACTCGGCTCAGTCTGGCGCCGCCTCGGCTCCGAAGTGATCGTGGTCGAGTATCTCGACCGCATCCTGCCCGGCATGGACAGCGAGGTCGCCAAGCAGTTCCAGCGCATCCTCGGCAAGCAGGGCATGCAGTTCAAGCTCGGCTCGAAGGTCACGAAGGTCGAGACCTCCGGGACCGGCGCCACGCTCACGGTCGAGCCGGCGGCCGGCGGCAATGCGGAGACGCTTCAGGCCGACGTGGTGCTCGTCGCCATCGGCCGCGTGCCCTACACGGAGGGCCTCGGTCTCGAAGAGGTCGGCGTCGCCAAGGACCCGAAGGGCCGCGTCCTCACCGACAACCATTTCGCCACCAACGTTCCCGGCATCTATGCCATCGGCGACGTGATCGCAGGCCCGATGCTGGCCCACAAGGCCGAGGACGAGGGCGTGGCGGTCGCCGAGATTCTCGCCGGTAAGGCCGGGCACGTGAACTACGACGTGATCCCGGGTGTCGTGTACACCTATCCCGAGGTCGCGAGCGTGGGGAAGACCGAGGACGAGGTTAAGGAAGCCGGCATCGCCTACAACGTCGGCAAGTTCCCCTTCACAGCGAACGGTCGCGCCAAGGTGAACCACACCACGGAGGGTTTCGTGAAGATCGTGGCGGACGCCGCCACCGACCGGGTGCTCGGCGTCCACATCATCGGGGCCGATGCCGGCAACCTCATCCACGAGGCCGCGGTCGCGATGGAGTTCGGTGCCTCCTCGGAGGACATCGCCCGCACCTGCCACGCGCACCCGACCCTGACCGAAGCCGTGAAGGAAGCGGCGCTCGCGGTCGAGAAGCGCGCGATCCACATGTGAGCGGCAGGCGCCGTATCCCGAGGAGGGGAGGGCGCCCGCGCTACCGTTTCAGCGGCAGGTGCCGTGCCCCGGAGAGGGGAGGGCGCCCGCACTACCGTTTCAGCGGCAGGTGCCGTGCCCCGGAGAGGGGAGGGCGCCCGCACTACCGTTTCACGAAGCGGGCGGCGAAGAAGCCATCGAGGCCGCTGCGCTCCGTCTCGCCGAGGCGAAGGTGCGAGGGCAGGGTGCGCAGGTCGCCGGACGGCGTGACCGCCTCGGCCAAGCCGCCGATCTCGTCCGCTCTGACGGGCTTTCGCGCGAAGTCCGGGTGGCGGTCCAGGAATGATGCCGCCTGGCGCTCGCCCTCCTCGGGCTCCAGCGAGCAGGTGCAGTAGACGAGACGCCCACCCGGCTTCAGAAGCTCGGCCGCCTTGTCGAGGAGCCGCGCCTGCAGGCTGGCGAGCCGCGGGATGTCCTCCTCGGCCTTGCTCCAGGCCACGTCCGGGTGGCGGCGGATCGTCCCCGTGGCCAGGCATGGGGCGTCGAGCAGGACCGCATCGAAGGGGCCGGCGTCGAGGTCCAGCGCATCGAGGGCGCGGGTGTCGGCGCTCAGCCCGAGCCGGGCCAGGTTGTCCTCGACGCGCTGGAGGCGCTTGGCCGAGCGGTCCACGGCCAGCACCGAGGCGCCGGCTGCAGCGAGCTGCGCCGTCTTGCCCCCGGGCGCGGCGCAGAGATCCGCGACCGTCTCGCCGGCCTGGGCCGCGAGAAGACGGGCGGGCAGCGCGGCGGCCGCATCCTGCACCCACCAGGCGCCCTCGGAGAAGCCTGGGAGGTCACGGATGGCCGTGCGCTCGCGCAGGCGCACGCTGCCCGTCGGCAGGAGCAGGCCGCCCAGGCGCTCGGCCCAGGCCGCGGGATCCTCGCGCAGGGTCAGATCGACCGAGGCGCTGGAGCGGTGGGCTTCCGCGATCGCCTGGGCCTCCGCCTCGCCATAGGCCGCGATCCACCGGGCTTTCAGCCAATCCGGCGTGTCGCGCCAGGGATCCTCCTCGCCCAGGATCGCTCCCTTCTCGCGGCTCAAGCGCCGCAGCAGGGCGTTGACGAGGCCGGACGCGTGACGCAGGCGCGGATCGGCGCGGGCGAGCTCCACGGCCGTGTCGACGGCCGCATGGTCCGGCACGTCGAGAAACAGGATTTGCGCCCCGCCGATGAGGAGAAGGGCGAGGAGCTCGCGCTCCTTCGGCAGGCCCCGGTCGAGGCGGGTGCGGATGGCGTGGCGCAGGGTTCCGAGGCGGCGGAACGTCACGATCGCGATCGCCCGCGCCAGAGCCTCGTCCCGCGGGTCGAGCCCGGTCCCGCGGGCCAGATCGTCCAGGATGTCGTCGAGGGGCATGCGCCGGCGCCAGGTGTCGGCGACCGCCTGCCAGGCGAGGCGGCGGGCGTCGAGACCGGCGGTCCCCTCGTTCCGGCGCGCCGCCCTCGGCATCTTTGCGGCCTCCTTAGCTTCGCGCATCGTGAGCGCCCTGAAGGCGCACTGCGGCGCGTGCTGCCGGTCCAGTGCCGGTCTTGACGAAGGTCATGCCTGTCTCCACGTGCCGTTCATAAACCCCTTGCCGGTCCCCGATGTAGCAACGCCTCCGTGCGTTCGCCACGGGCCAGATGAGATCGATCCATGAGCGACACACCCGCCACCCCGACAGGCTCGCCCGCGGCGGATGCCCCGCCCGCGAAGCCCCTCTCCGAGGCAGCCCGGCGCACATTGGCGGAAGCGGCCGAGCGCCGGGCTGCCATCGACGCCCGCGCGGCGGAGATCGCCCGCGCCAAGGAGCATCAGGGCCGGGGAGGCCTGGAACCCGTCCGCTACGAGGATTGGGAGGTGAAGGGGATCGCGAGCGACTTCTGACCGCCGGTCCGCCCACCCTGGGGCCGCTACTGCGTCACCACCACCCGCGTGCCCGCCCTGGGGCCGCTACTGCGTCACGACGACCCGTGTGCCCACCCGCACCCGGCTGTAGAGGTCGATCACGTCCTCGTTCTTCATGCGGATGCAGCCGTAGGAGGCGGGTGTGCCGATGGAGCTCGGCCGGTTTGTGCCGTGGATCGCGTATTCGTCGCGGTCGAGCACGAGGGCCCGGGCACCCATGGGATTGTTTGGCGCTCCGGCTGGGATCACGCGGGGCAGGCGCGGGTTGTCGCGCCGGATCTCCGTCGGCGGCGCCCAGGCGGGGCGCACATACTTGCCCGCGATCTGAGCTTCGCCGGTCCATTGCTTGCCGGGCCGGCCGACTGCGACGGGATAGCTGACGGCCGTGCCGTCGCCTTTCACGAAATAGAGCCGACGCTCGCCGTTGCGCACCAGGATCGTGCCGGGTTCGATCCTGTCCGTGAAGGGCACGACCTCCCGCGCCTCGGCCGCGGAGATCGTCGCGAGGGCAATGGCTGCGAGAGCGATCGATCTGACCATCCGGACGTCCTCCAGCGCGAAGCTTGGCAGGAGGAAGACGCATCAACGAAGGCGCGGGTTCCCCGTGGGCCATCCCGCGCGCGGAATCGTGATCCCGTCAGATCACCGGATCCCAGGCCGGCATGCCGTTCACCGGCAGGGTCTCGGATCGGCGGATCGGCGGCCTCGGCACCCGGTTGACCATGCGGGCATGGAGCCGCTTCACCGTCACGCTTGCGGTGGTGACGCAGAGGAAGGGCAGAATCGCGTGGACCAGCGCAGCGAAGCCCGCCTTGAGGAGGGGGCCGGCAAAGCTCAGCGCGACCTGCATGTGCTCGAAGTAGCTTTCGCCGACGGCATGGGGATGTTCGGTGAACATTCGCTTGAGATGCATCGCAGCCTCCTGTGCCGGACTATGGTTAGGCCCGAGGCTGGTGCGCCGCAAGGTTTTCCGATCGGCGCCGAAAAGCGAAGGCGGCCGGGTCCTGCCGGCCGCCTCCCCATCCAATCAGAGGTCCATCACGCCACCGAGGCGCGCTTGTTCTGCCGGTTGTTGATGAGATCGTCGACGACGCCCGGGTCCGCGAGGGTGGAGGTGTCGCCGAGGGATCCGAACTCGTCCTCGGCGATCTTGCGCAGGATCCGGCGCATGATCTTGCCCGAACGGGTCTTCGGCAGGCCGGGCGCGAACTGGATCAGGTCCGGCGAGGCGATCGGCCCGATCTCCCTGCGGACCCAGGCCACGAGCTCCTTGCGGAGTTCCTCGGAGGGCTCTTCCCCGGACATCAGGGTCACATAGGCGTAGATGCCCTGGCCCTTGATGTCGTGCGGATAGCCCACCACCGCGGCTTCCGAGACCTTCGGATGCGCGACGAGGGCCGATTCCACCTCCGCGGTGCCCATGCGGTGGCCCGACACGTTGATGACGTCATCGACGCGGCCCGTGATCCAGTAATAGCCGTCCGCGTCACGCCGGCAGCCGTCGCCCGTGAAGTACTTGCCCGGATAGGTCGAGAAATAGGTCTGCACGAAGCGCTCGTGATCGCCGTAGACCGTGCGCATCTGGCCCGGCCAGGAATCGGCCAGCACCAGGTTGCCCTCGCAGGCGCCCTCCAGGATCTTGCCGTCGGCGTCCACGATCTGCGGCTGGACCCCGGGCAGCGGCAGGGTCGCGGAGCCGGGCTTGAGCCGCGTCGCGCCGGGCAGCGGCGAGATCAGGATGCCGCCGGTCTCGGTCTGCCACCAGGTGTCCACGATCGGGCAGCGGCGGTCGCCCACGACCCGGTGGTACCAGTCCCAGGCCTCCGGGTTGATGGGCTCGCCCACGGACCCGAGAAGCCGCAGGGTCTTGCGCGAGGTCTTCTTCACCGGGTCCTCGCCGGCGCTCATGAGCGAGCGGATCGCGGTGGGGGCGGTGTAGAAGATATTGACGTTGTGCTTGTCGACCACCTCCCAGAAGCGCGAGATCGACGGATAGGTCGGTACGCCCTCGAACATCAGGGTCGTGGCGCCGTTCGCGAGCGGTCCGTAGAGGATGTAGGTGTGGCCCGTGACCCAGCCCACGTCCGCGGTGCACCAGTAGATGTCCCCGTCGTGGTAGTCGAACACGTATTGATGCGTGAACGAGGCCCAGACCAGGTAGCCGCCCGTGGTGTGGAGCACGCCCTTCGGGGTTCCGGTGGAGCCCGAGGTGTAGAGGATGAAGAGCGGATCCTCCGCGTTCATCTCCTCCCAGGGGCACTCGTCGGTCACCTGCGCGGCGGCCTCGTCGTAATAGACGTCGCGGCCCGCCTCCATGGCGATCGGCGAGCCGGTGCGGCGGACCACCAAGACGTGGTCGACGCCGCCGACCCGCTCGATCGCGGCGTCGACATTGGCCTTGAGGGGCACCTTGCGGCCGCCGCGCAGGCCCTCGTCGGCCGTGACCACGAAGGCCGATTTGGCATCCTGGATGCGCGAGGCGAGGGAGTCCGGGGAGAAGCCGCCGAACACCACGGAATGGACCGCGCCGAGCCGCGCGCAGGCCAGCATGGCGTAGGCCGCTTCCGGGATCATCGGCATGTAGACCGTGACGCGGTCGCCGCGCTTGACGCCGCGGTTGCGCATGACGTTGGCCATGCGGCAGACCTCGGCATGGAGCTCGCGGTAGGTGATCGCCCTCGACTCGGACGGATCATCGCCTTCCCAGAGGATGGCGACCTGATCGCCGCGGGTCGCCAGATGCCGGTCGACGCAGTTGTAGGCCACGTTGGTGGTGCCGTCCTCGAACCAGCGGATCGACACGTTGCCCGGGCCGAACTGGGCGTTCTTCACCCGGGTGTAGGGCTTGAACCAGTTGATGCGCTTGCCCTCTTCGCGCCAGAAGCCCTCCGGGTCGCGCTGGCTCGCCGCGTACATCTCGCGATAGCGACCCTCGTCCACATAGGCCCGGCGGCTCCACTCAGACGGGACATCGTAGATCTTGTCTTCCATGGCATTTCTCCCGTCCGCCTGCGCCACGACCACCTTCGTGGGCGCGAGCGGTTTACCCTTGGTTTAGCGGAAGGGTCCCGGGAGCGGCAAGGCGACGATGCTCGGACTTTGGTTGCTGGGCTGCAAATAAGCGCCCGGGCCGCAATGCGCGTTCCTGCCTGGAACGCGATGTGGGCCGCCCATGCGCCTTGCAGGCCGGTCATGGTCGCGGGACGCGGACCTCTATCGCGCCCCGAGCAGGCCGATGATCGCGCCCTGAATCAGCAGCACCGCGAGCCAGTGGCCGCCGTCGATGGCGGTGAGGAGCAGGCGCTGACGCGAGAAACCGTGATTGACCGCCATGCTGGTGATCACGAAGCCGAGCCAGAGGACGAAGCCGGCGATCACGCCGCTCGCCAGCGTCAACTGTCCAGGGCCGAGATGTCCCAGGATGCCGGCGAGCACGCAGGCCATCACGAGTTCGGCCAGGAAAGCGGTCAGGAAGGGCACGGGCGACGGCTTGCCCGAGGGGCCCATCAGCTCGGACCTGGTTTTGCCGAGGGCATAGAGCCAGGGCCGCCCGAAGGCGTTGTACCAGACGGCGCCGATGAGCCAGGCCGAAACGGCGGCCAGCACGACGGCGAGATAATTGATACCGGCGAAGGCCACGGCGTTCGGCTCCCGAGATGCGCCGGCCGATTGTAGGGCGGCAGTCGTAAACGAAATTTTAACGCTGTTCCGCGGTCGGCCCCCGCCCTTGACCGAAGCCCGATTAGACACCCTCACGGCGAGAGACCCGAAAGAGGATCGTGGCCACGCCGACGCTCAGCTCGCCCCTAGAAGCCATGCAGGTGGAGCGTGGCTGACGCGCGATTGTGTCGCTTGCACCATGATAGTGACTGGAAGCACTCTGGGCTTGAGCGAGGAAGCGGTGGATGCAGCGCAAGAGCTTCGGCAAGATGGCCTGCCCCATAGCCCGCAGCCTGGAGCGCGTGGGCGAATGGTGGAGCATGCTCATCCTGCGGGATGCCTTCGCGGGCCTCACCCGCTTCGACGAATTCCAGCAGAGCCTCGGCATCGCGCCCAACATGCTGACGCGGCGCCTGACGGCGCTCGTCGAGGCCGGGATGCTGGAGCGCATCCGCTACTGCGAGCGCCCGGCCAGATACGAATATCGCCTGACCGCACGCGGCCGCGATTTCGGTCCGGTGCTCGTGGCTCTGCTGGATTACGGGAACCGCCACTTCGCGCCGGAAGGGCCGAGCGTCCAGATCGTGGATACGCGGACCGGCGAAGCCGCCGAGCCTATTCTTGTCGATGCCAGGACGGGCAGGCCGCTCACGGACGCCGAATTCGCCGTCGTCCCGGGCCCGGCCGCAGGCGAGGCGCTGCGGAAGCGCTTCAATGCGCGGCCCCGGCGCGCCCTCCTGCCCGCATCGCCCCCTGGCGGCACGAGGGCGTCATGACCATTGCCGTCCCCGCCCTCTCCGTGCCGACCCTCGCAGCCGGCATGGGCGGGCTTTCACTCCATCTCGCCGCGTCGCTTGCCCGGGGCTTCGCGGACTTGCGCCGCGGCCTCGCAGGACGCGGCATCCCACTGTCCCGGATGGCCGCATCGGGCGTCCGGTTTCACGAGAGCCAAGGCTCGGGGGCGCACGGACGCGCCGGCCGATGATCGAGGGAGTTTCCATGCAATCCGCTCAGCAACGCAGTTTTTGGATCCCCGTCATCTGCGGCGCCGTGATCCTCACGATCGGGATCGGCGCCCGTCAGAGCTTCGGGATCTTTCAGAAGCCGATCGCGACCGACCTTCAGGTCGGCCGGGAGCTCTGGTCCTTTGGCAATGCGCTTTCCATGCTGCTCATGGGGGCGTTCTCGCCGTTCGTCGGCAACATCGCCGACCGCTTCGGCACGGCACGTACGGTTGCGGGCGGCGGTGTCCTCTATGTCGCCGGCATGCTCATGATGGCGATGGCGACGGAAGGCGTGCTGCTGACTCTCGGCAACGCGCTCACGGGCGTCGCCATGGCGGCGGCGGGCTTCGGCCCGATCTTCGGCGTCATCACGCGGCAGACGCCTGTGGTGAAGCGCTCGATCGCCCTTGGTGTTGTGACCGCCGGCGGATCGTTCGGGCAGTTCGCGGTGGTGCCCTTCGTCTCCGTCCTCCAGGAACGCTTCGGCGACTGGCACGCCACCATGCTGGTCCTCGCTCTCGTCTCGACCGTGATGGTGCCCCTGACGCTGGGGCTGCGCGAGGATCGGGGGGCGGTCCCTGCGGGCCCCGGCGCGGTGCGGGCGCAAAGCAGCCGGGAAGCCTTGAAGGAGGCCTTCGAGAGCCGGAGCTTCTGGCTCCTGACGATCGGATTCTTCGTCTGCGGCTTCCATGTCGCTTTCGTCGGGCTCCACCTGCCGTCCTACATCTCCGACAAGGCGGTCGCGCTCACCCTTTTCGGGAGAACCGTATCGCCGCTCGAACTCGGGGGATGGGCGATCGGGCTTGTGGGATTGTTCAATATCGCAGGCTCGCTGCTGTGGGCCTGGCTCGGTGGACGCTATCCGCGCAAGAGCATGCTGGCGCTGCTCTATCTCCTGCGCTCGCTCGTCTTCGCGCTCTTCCTCGTGCTGCCCCTCTCGGCCACCACGGTTCTCGCCTTCGCGGCGGCGCTGGGCTTCCTCTGGCTCGGCACCGTGCCGCTGACGAGCGGGCTTGTGGGCTACGTATTCGGGCCCGTCTACATGTCGACGCTCTACGGCATCGTCTTCTTCAGCCATCAGGTGGGCAGCTTCCTCGGCGGCTGGGGTGCTGGCCGGTTGTACGACCTGCGCGGCGACTACGACCTCATGTGGGTCCTCTCCATCGGGCTAGGGCTCGTCGCCGCGCTGATCAACTGGCCGATCCGGGAGCAGCCGGTGGAGCGACTCGCCCTGCGGCCTGCGACGTGACACCGGCCATGTCGCCCCCTGCCATTCCCGATCCCTCCGCGCGTCACGCGTCCCCTGGGCGGGATGCGGCGCCGGAGGAAAAGGCGAAGCACGCTCCTGCACCCGATGCGGCCGCGGCGATGTCTGCGGGTGAGAGCGGGCACTGGCTCCTCTGGCTCACGGGTGCAGCAGCATTGGCGCTCGGCGCGGTCGCGCTGGCCCTGTGGGCTACGAGGGGCAGCGCCGTTCTCCTCGATATGCTGATCGCTCTTTGCGCGTGAGCCCTGTTGATGCGCCCCGCTCGCGACAGGACCACTGCATTCGGCCCGGACCGTGCGGGACGTCGCTGACACTGACGATGGTTCTGCAGCACACGACGAAGCTCGCCCGCCGCAAATCGCGCCGGGCGTCGCGCACGACCACAACGGACGCGAGCCGATGCAGGCGCGATGTCGCGGCTTCAGGCCGCCCGCGCCATGCCGTTCGACAGCCGCGACTGCACCAGCAGCCCGTCGACCGAGCGCTGAGCCACCTGCATCCGAGGCGTTGGGGAGCTGACAGCCCGACGGGCTGTCGTCACTTGGCCTTCGTCATTTGGCCTTTCGGGCCCGCCGCTTCTGGTTAAGACCGGTCTTGAGGGCGCGGGCGGGCGTGAATTTGAGGTTCTTGGAGGCCGCGATCTTGACGGCTTCGCCGGTGCGCGGATTGCGACCCTTGCGGGCGGCGCGTTCCGCGACCCTGAACTTGCCGAAACCGAAGAGGGACACTTCTTCGCCCTTTTGCGCGGCCGTGGTGATCATGCCGAAGACGCTGTCCACGAGTTCGCGCGCAAAGCTCTTCGTGAGCTCGTGCTCCTCGGCAAGACGCTCGACGAGTTCGTTCTTGTTCATCGGTACCCTCCGGTTGCGAGTTGGAAATGGCTTAGGAAAGGGCGGCCCGGCATGTTGCCGCGACCGCTGCATCGTCATTCGGCTCGTTCATCAAGTCCGGCACATATTCCGCATAGGCGATGCCATTGCTTCGGTCGACCACAAATACAGCGCGCTGCAGAAGGCACCATTCCTCGCGTGTTCACTTGGCAGACCGGCGTGTCGAGCGAATCGACGACATCGAGCCGGCGGACCGTCCCGCCGGAATCCGTGGGCCGGACCTGGCGCATGGCACTCGCCGCTGCATCGAACCGCTCCAACAGAAAGTCCGGCGCGAGGTCGCCAACCTGGGGTTTGCGTCCGACAACGGTGAGTTGCCTGGCGAATTCGAACGCTTCGCCGGCCCGCTCGACCGTCTGCTCCATGTCGACCTCCGCTCCGTGAGACTCGCGATGCGATCCGCTTCGCACCGCGACACGACCATGCGTTACTGGGCTTGCCTGATCTGGGACGGGATCAAGTCCCGTCCAGTCCTGCAGCTGCAGTCTTTCAACCACGAAGCGCCCGGATCACGGTGGGATCGGGAAAGCAGGTCTCGTCCCGGCCGCTCTTAGCCTGCCATTGGCCGAGGGCCGTGCGGGTGGCAAACCCGACCAACCCGTCCGCGCCACCGACGTCGTAGCCCTCCGCCATGAGGCGCTCCTGCGCGGCGCGGATGTCGCCGCGCGTCATGGAGCCGGCCGAGCGCCAGGAGCCTGCGATCGGAGACCCGCCGCGCATGCGGTCCGCGAGGTGTCCGATGAAGAGCGCATACAGGTCCGATTCGTTGTAGTGCTTGAGAACGTAGAAGTTCTCCGACACCAGGAAGGCTGGACCGAAACGTCCTGCCGGCATCAGGAGATAGGCTGTTGCATCGCGGTCGACCGCCGCGAGCGGTGCACCGGTGGCGGCGGTGATGCCGAGAGCGATCCAGTCGCGCAGGGGCCTTCCCTGGCGCGGCCCCTCGAGGGTGCAGGAGACGTGCTGCGGAACGCGCACCTCCGTCCCCCAGATCCGGTCCCGGTGCCAGCCGTGTCCGTGCAGGAAGTCCGCGATGGACGCGAGGCTGTCCGCACCCGAGCGCCAGATATCCCGCCGCCCATCGCCGTCGCCATCGACGGCATGGCGGAGTACCTTGGAGGGCAGGAACTGCGGCTGCCCCATGGCCCCGGCCCAGGAGGACAGGAACTCGGACTGCGGGATCAAGCCCTCTTGCAGGATCGCGAGCGCGGCCAGTAGCTCGGGGTAATAGAGCTCCCGCCGCCGGCCCATGAAGGCCTGCGTGGCCAGGACCCGGATGGCGTCGTTGCGCGGCGACACGCGTCCGAAGCCCGACTCGCGGCCCCAGATCGCCACGACGATCTCGCGTGGCACGCCGTAGCGCTGCTCGATGGAGTCGAGAACCGGCGCCCACCGTCTCAGGAGGCTTCGTCCCTCCGCGGCGAGCGCAGCGAGCCGGGACTCGGCAAAGTAGCGGCCGGGTTCGAGGAACTCCGCCTGGTGCTGGCGGTCCTGCGGCCGTGCGGAGCCGGGAGGCGCGAGGTCGGGGAGGGCCCAGTCGAGGGCGACCGATGCCATGGCCCGGTCGAACGTCCCCCGGGACACGCCGCGAGCGCGGGCATCGGGCCAGACGGTCTCGGCCAGCCAAGTCCGGAACTGGGCCTCGATGGGTGCTCGCACCTGCGGGCCTTGCGCATATGTGGGCTGTGCGATGAGGGCGAGGCCGGCGCAGAGGCCAGCGAGAATCGCGATGCGAAGTGCGGGAGTCATGCTGGAACCATAGGATGCCTCGGGGCTGATCGGGAACAGGCTGTCGGATCGGCGCAGCATGCCCGGGCTCTCGAGCACCAGATCGTGTTGCACAGGTGAGCGCAGGACGTCAGAGTCTGGAGGGCTGGCATCGCTCGCTTGCAGTGAGCTGCGCCGAGGCGGGCAGCGGAGAGATCTGGAATGGCCGATCGATGACGAGACGCGCCGGGAGTGCCGACCTGCCGCTGCACGGCGGCCATGTGCCGAAATGGCTCGCGGACCGGATGACCCGGCTCGGCGCCGTGATCAGCCAGGCGATCGTGCACCATTACGGGCGCGACGAGCTGCTGCGGCGCCTCGCGCATCCCTTCTGGTTCCAGTCCTTCGGCGCCGTCATGGGGATGGACTGGCATTCCTCCGGCATCACCACGAGCGTGATCGGCGCGCTCAAGCGGGGCCTTGCTCCGCTCTCGAAGGAGCTCGGCGTCCATGTCTGCGGCGGGAAGGGAAGCCATTCCCGGCAGACGCCGAACGAGCTCATTGCCATCGGGGACCTGGTCGGCATCGACGGCGGCGCGCTGGCCGACGTCAGCCGGCTCGTCGCCAAGGTCGACAGCGCGGCCGTCCAGGATAGCTTCGATCTCTACCTGCACGGCTTCATCGTGACGGACGACGGGCGGTGGGCCGTCGTGCAGCAGGGCATGAACGGAGAGCGGCGGCAGGCGCGGCGATACCATTGGCTGTCGGAGGGACTCGCCAGCTTCGTGGACGAGCCGCATACCGGCATCGAGGGTCCGGGGCAGGGGCAGATCGTCAACCTGACGGACCGCCGGGCGGAGGCCTCCCGCCAGGCGCAGCTCGGTGTGCTGGGATCGCTCGGGCCGGACGGAATCACCCGCGAACTCGCTGCCCTCAAAGGCGGGGCGCCCGACGCGTCGGACAGCCCCCTGCTGCCCCACCTGGTCATGCCGCACCACCACGACGTCCGCGCCAGCGACGTGGTGATCCGCCGGCTGCACGGCACTCTGGCGGCCGCGGCCGACCGCGGACCGACGGATTATGCGGACCTGTTGCTGACGCCCGGCGTGGGCGCCCGCACCGTCGAGGCGCTCGCCATAGTGGCCGAGGTGATCCATGGAACGCCCTACCGCTTCAGCGATCCGGCCCGGTTTTCCTTCGCCCATGGTGGCAAGGACCGGCATCCCTTCCCGGTCCCGTTGCGGGTCTACGATGAGACCATCCAGGTGCTGAAATCGGCCTTGCGCAATGCCAAACTGGGCTCCGAGGAGGAGTTGGCTGCCCTGCGCCGGCTCGACGAGCAGGCCCGCACCCTGGAGCGGCAGGCCTCCGGACCGTCCTTGGACGCCGTGATCGCGGAGGAGCGCCGCCATTCGCATCGCTACGGCGGTCGCAGCATCTTCGGCGACGAGCCCCCTCCCGGCCTCTCGGAGGCGGCCTATCGTGCCGCCAAGGGCAAGTGACCTCGGCCCTCGGCGCGGTTGGAGCCGCGCTCCAATTCGACCGCGTCAGCGGGAGGGCAGGGCGCCCACCATGGGCCCCATGGGCAGGAGGCCGTCGGAGCGCCGGAGCCCGGGTGCGTAGAGGCTCGAGATGCTGCCGTCCAGGAACAGGGCGTTGGAGCAGCCGAGCTCGTCCCGAAACAGTCGCGCGAACTCGCCGAAGGTGACCGGCTGCTCCGAGATCGCGAAGAGGACCGTGGTCTTGCCCCGGACGCCGACGCCATTGCGTATCTTGCGCGAGATGCCGTTGTCCGAAATCTTGGGATGGATGCGCCCGTTGATCACGAGCATCGGGCCCGATTGCGTGGCGTAATCGGCCCTGGGCCGCTCCTTCAGGAAGCGCCCGGTTTCGAGAACGCCGGCCGTCCGGCCAGACACGAAGAAGACCCCGTTGGGCTTGAGGTGGAAGTTGCCCGGCCCGTTCGCGGTGTTGGCTTTCTTCAGCTCGCGCCCGTTCTCCACGTAGAGGCCCACGGGCGACAGGTCGTCATGGTACATGCCCGCGTTCATCGCGAAGACGAGTTTTGCCCCCTCGGGCGTGGCGCGCAGGCGTTCGAACGAGCCGAAGGCCTCGTCGTTGGGTCCTTTCCAGAAGAGCCGGATCTCATATCGCCGCAGATCGATCGTGCAGATCGTATAATCCGCCTCGGCGACGCGGCGGGTCTGGCAAACCTCCTGGGCCCTGGCCGACCCTGCGCCGGCCAGGATGGCAAGCGCGAGCCACAGAAACGTTCTCCTGTTCAACGATCAAGCTCCCCGTCTCGGTTGACAGTCCTTTGCCGGCGTCCCACGCGGTGTGGGCGCGCATGCCCGTCATTACGCGCTGATATGGCACAACGATAGCCGCCGGCGCATGAACGCCACCCTTCGTCGAGCGGATCAGCCCTCGCTGCGGCTCCGGGCCCGATCCCGACCGGCGGCCGCTTTGCGGCTGATGCAGGGCGGTCGCGCGGCTCGCGTGCTGGACCGGCTTTCCGGCCATGCCGAACCGTGGCATGGCAACACCTGGCATCGGGGCAGCAGAACCCGAACGAGCACAGGGAGGACCGCATGAAAGCCGCTGTGGTTGGAGACAACGGAGTCGAGATCAGGGAGGCTCCGCAGCCGCGCCCCAAGCCCAACGAGGTCCTGGTCCGGATCCGCGCCGCCTCGCTCAACCGCGCCGATCTCGCGGTCGCCTCGGGGCACCGGCACGGAGCGATCGGCGGGCCGGGCGCGATCCCGGGCCTCGAATGGGCGGGCGAGGTCGTCGAGGCCGGAGCCGAGGTGGAAGGGTTGAAGCCCGGTGACCGGGTGATGTGCTCCGGCGCCGGCGGCTATGCCGAGTACGCAGTGACCGATTACGGGCGCGTCGCGCCGATCCCGGATGGCATGTCCTTCGAGACTGCGACGACCCTGCCGCTCGCGCTCCAGACCATGCACGATGCGATCGTGACCAATGGGCGCCTGCAGGCCGGGGAGAGCATCCTGATCCAGGGCGCCAGCGCCGGGGTTGGTCTCATGGGGCTGCAGATCGCCCGTCGCCGCGGTGCCGCCGTCGTGATCGGCACCTCGACGAACCCGGACCGGCGCGCGCGCCTGGCGGAGTTCGGCGCGACCCTCGCGCTCGACACGCAGAACCCGGACTGGCCGGACCAGGTGCGCGATGCGACCGGCGGAAAGGGGGTCGACGTCATCATCGATCAGGTCTCGGCCTCGGTGGCCAACGGGAACATGAAGGCGGCGGCGGTTCTGGGGCGGATCGTCAATGTGGGGCGCCTGGGGGGCTCCAAGGGTGAGTTCGACTTCGATCTCCATGCCATGAAGCGTATCAGCTACATCGGCGTGACATTCCGGACCCGCTCGGTCGAGGAGGTGCGGGAGATCAACCGCCGGATGCGGGCCGAGCTCTGGGAGGCCGTCGCGGCAGGCGAACTCCGCGTGCCCATCGACAGCCGCTACGCTCTCGACGATGTTGCCGGCGCGCTCGCCCGCATGCGGGGCAACCAGCATTTCGGCAAGATCCTGCTGATCCCCTGAGATCCGCCGGTCGGGACCGGGGCGCCGGGCCCGCTCACGCCTGCTCCAGGATCCATCCGACCTTTGCGGCCGGACCCGCGGCCGTGAACGGTTTCGCAATGGACTCGATGCCTGCGTCGGGACGGCCCTGCTACACGACCGCGCTACGCCTGGAGCCGCTCGTAACCGGCAATGTCAGGCCGCTCTTGAGCGCGGCCCGATCCGACGGCCGATCGGCCCCGCCTCCTCACAGGAACGGCCCCGGAAGGGGCCGTTCTCGTTGCTACAGGGTCGAAAGATCAGTCGCGCATCATGCGGCGTTGCATCCGCATCTCGCGACGGTCGCCGATCGAGCCCGTGGAGACCACGTCCCGGCGCGAGGTGTTACGGATGACCACCCGATCCCGCTGGTTCTGGCGGACGCTCACGCGGGTGTTGAATGCCGGCTGATTGTAGACCACGCGCGTGCGGCGGACCGTCGGAGCGTTGCGGTAGACGACGCGTGTCCGCACGGCCGGCTGCTGATACACGACACGGGTCTGATAGGCCGGGGCCGCGTAGTAGTCATCGTCGTCGTAATAGCTTGCGACGGGATACCCGGCACCGTAGTAGCTGGTTCCGTAATAGCCGCTGCCGTAGCCGTAGCTATAGGACGGATACGTATAACCGTAGCTATAGGGATAGCCGTACCCGTAATAGGGGGACGCTGCCGCAGTGGCGAGTCCGCCTAGAACCGCGCCGCCGATGAACCCGGCCGCGAGTGCGCCGCCGGTGCTGGACCTGTGGCGGTAATTGCGGTTCCAATTGCCGCGGTCCCAGTTACCCGCCTGACGGAAGCTGCCGCGGTCCCAGTTGCCGGCCTGGCGCATGCCGCCATCCCGGTTCCAGCGTTGAGCTTCGGCGGAGTTGATGCTCCCGACGGCCAAAAGCCCGACGCCGGCCAGCAAAGCAAGCTTCTTCATGTTGTTATTCCTCCTGAGAAGGGATGAGATGCTGGTCAAATCCCCATCTTCGGAGATTGTTCCGCTTGGGCACAAGGCTTCGCCGGCAAAAAATCCTGAATCACGTGATCGTCAAAACGGCCGTATTCTGTGAAATAACCTTGGCGACTTGAAAAAGCCAAGTTCAATGTCGGTTCTCGGACAAGCGTTGCTATACCGGCATTGCAATTGAGTACCGGAGCCTGCCTCTCATTGCACTGGAGCTTGGCACCGGGTGTCAACCGTCGGCGCGCCGCACGGAAGCCCTTCCTGGCCACCTGCGACGCCGGCAGCGACAGAGGTGTGGACGAGACGAGGCAAGGAGGTCCCTCGGCGTCCCTCGCGCCAGCAGCTACCCTTTGGCGGAGCCCGGAGTGGAGTTCTTGACCAGCCTGTGCCGGTTCGTGCGGTCGTCCGCAACTCGCCACGGAGCGAGATGAGACCAAGTTGGCGGAAGGCGGCGCCTCTCCCACAGCTTCGCTCGACATCGTCGTTTCCGACCGGGTTGTCCGCCTGATCCGGAATGTGCCAGGTGGGGCCTCCCACGCGTGCGATGGCGCTACGCGAACCCTATCTTTCCACCATTCCAGGAGCCTCCAAGGCACCGGCACCAGAGGCATGACATGCTCGTGGTCCAATATGCCCTCGCCATGCTGGGGGCCATCCTCGTGATGTTCGTCCTCGGACTAACCCTGATGGTCAGCCGCTATGCCAAACGTCATCCCGGGGATCCTCTCGGCCGCCCATGGATCGCCCGGCTGTTCTCGACGGGGAGACGCTGGCGGCCGAACCGATTCGACATCTACTTCTGGTGTGGAGTGATCGCGTTCTGGGCGGTGCTGTGGCTCGCCGTTGCGGCCTATGCATAGGATCTGTCGGAACTCACGGCCGCGAACCGGGTGCGTCCACCGAAAGCCATCTCGGAGCAGTCACTCGCTGGGGGGCGCTGCCCAGAGCAATGACGGCACGGTCGTTCCGTCTCTACTCTGGGGGTGACCTCCCGGCACGAGCAGGTTCCGAGCCATGAAGCGTGGTGCGAGCCTGTGCGGCTTCCAACCGGGAGTATTCGACGGCGGCACGTCCGCAGGTGCAGAACCGCGCAAAGGCGCAATGAGCCCTGCGACGGCGCAGCGGCTGCAACCTTATGTGGGTATCAGCGACACAATTGTTGCTGTTCGTTTTGTCCTCGATCCAGGGTTACATCATAATACACGTGCCCTGGACCATGACGCCTGCTCTGTGGCCTGCTCTACGGCTGCGTTGATGAGCAGATTTTTACAAATCGAGGTCGCACTACTTGCTCGTTTCTCTAAAAAGAAATTATATTACCTTTTATGGCGGTTGAGCGTATATAAAAATGCGCGTACCTTGGGTGCCCTGCGTCGAGGATAGCCTCGAAACAGGATGTGTACGGGGCGTGTCGGCTGCGTCCCTGTTGGGCGCGAGAAATGACGCACATCTCTCCAGGAGGACGCGTCATGTTTGAGAACCTCAAGCTACGCGAAGACGGCACCATCGACTGTGACTATTACCAAGAACAGGCGCGCAAGCGTCGGGCCGAGTTCGATGAAGCAGAGAGGCAATACGATGCCAGCCATTGGCCAGTGCCCCTCAAGCAGATCCGTGTCCCTCGCCCGTTGAGAGCCTTCATGGCCGCCTTCGTGCTGGCCACGGCAGCGTTCTGGACCACCATGGCGACCTCGCCGCCGACCTCGCAGGCGGCTCCACCCCCTGCGCCAGAGCAGCACGTGGTGGGTCAGGATTTCATGCCTTGAACGATCCAGGGCCCGACCGTACCGACGAGGTCGCTCCGGCTCCAGGATTGCAGGGATGGCCGAGGCACTGAATAGGGACTTCCGTCATGAGGACAGCAGATCGGGCCGGTCATCGATTCCGGTGGCCGGTTTTCTTTCTGGGTCTGGAGGTGCGAAATCCCCTTGCCCCGGCGGGATCGGCAGGCCGTCACGGGCTGCCCCCGGCTGGGGCTCCTCGCGGCTATCCCGAGCGCGTGCGATCGGGCGCGCGTCAGCTTGCCGGGTGTCTAGCGGGGGGGCGGAAGAACCGCACGGCGCGCGGTCCCGATCAGAGCTCGATCAGATCCCGCACAACGTCGCCGAGGCGGTCCGGCGCGGGGCACAGGACCGTTGCTCCGGCCTGTGTGAGTTCGTTGGCATCGCCATAGCCCCAGAGGGCTCCCACGGCCCGCATGGCGTTACGCGAGGCGGCCAGCATGTCATTGGCCCGGTCGCCGATCATGACCGCGTGGGCTGGATCGAGTTGCTCCACGCCGATGATATGCTCGATCAACAGGCCCTTATCGTCGAACTTGCCTTCGAGATCCGCTCCATAGATGCCGTCGAACCTGTCTGCCAGGCCGAGATGCGCGATGATCTTCTCCGCGAACCCGGTCGCCTTGGCGGTGCAGACGAACAGGCGAGCCGGGAGCGCACGAAGGGCTGCCAATGCCTGCGGCATGCCGGGGTAGCCGGACCCGTTGAAGATGCCGTTCGCCTCGTAGTGCTCGCGGTAGAGACGGACGGCCTCCTCGACATCGAGATCGGGCCCGATCAGCCGCGGGAATGAGCGGCGGAGGGGCGGGCCGACAACCCACATGAGCCCGTCGTCCGGCGGGCACTGCGCTCCCAGGCAACGCAACGTGTGCCGGAACGAACCGATAATGCCGGGCGCCGAGTTGAAGATGGTGCCGTCGAGATCAACGAGAATGGAGTGCATGGGGGCGTCCGCTCGGGGATGAGATGGGGTGGGACCACGGTCACGGCCCGTCATGGCCCTCCATGAGGCCCATGATGCGGACCGGTCAATCCACCGCCCGAGGATGCGACCGGCATCGCATCCTCCACTCCCGATCGGAAATATGATCAATTATGGGGATGGAGTTCGCCGCCGTCATTCGCAACGCTCGGATTTCATCCGGCCTTTCGCAACCCGAACTCGCGGCCAAAGCAGGGGTTGGCGTCGCCACCATATGGCGGATCGAGAACGAGGGCGACGGTACCGTCGAGGTCCTGGGACAGGTCTGTCAGGCCCTCGATCTCCGGTTCGCGGGCTTGCCCCGCGGAGACGGGTTCGGGCACCGGATCAAGGTCCTGCGCGCCCGCCGCGGGTGGTCGCAACGGACGCTGGCCGAGAGGATCGGCGTCTCGGTCGGCTCGGTTACACGCCTGGAGACCGGCAACGCCAGGATCAGGACGCTCGAGGAAGCCCTGGCCCTGTTGGCTCCGGGCGCCCGCGTGCGCAGACCGGAGGTCAGCCACTGGGGCGTCGGCGCTCGCGACGAGCGGTTTACGCCGCCGGATCTGCTGGAGAAGTTCGAACGGGTCATCGGGCCGGTCACACTCGATCCCTGCGCTCACCCGACGAGCAAGGTTCGAGCCGAACGGTACTACTATCTTGAGGACGACGGTCTGGCGCAGACCTGGAAGGCGCGGACCATCTACATCAACCCGCCATACTCGTCGGCCGCAGAATTCATCAGGAAGGCTCACCGGACCTGGACACTGGGGGAGTGCGAGACGGTGCTGGCTCTTCTCCAGGTCCAGATGCACCACCACTGGGTCCACCAGTACCTGGCAGGGATTGCCGATATCTTCTTCCTGCGCGGACGGGTGGCGTTCGAGCGGACCGGCATGCCCAGCCATCCGGCTCCCTTCGGCAATATGGTGATCATCTACGGGGCAGACGAGCCGATGATCGAGCGGATGCTCACGGAGTTCCACTGCGTGCACCTTCCGAGGTCGGCGCGGATCGGGAGAACCAGAAGCGGGCGCGACGAAGGGGGTTAGATCGCGGCCTGCGGAAGAATACCCAATGTAAGTAGCTCTGGGGTGTGAGCGGCAAAATCGGCGGCCGTACGCAATTCATCTTGCGATCAAGCTTAATCGTTCTACTCTGAATTTCGAGTGATGCGTATTCGTGTCTCTTGCGCTTGGCGGACGGGGAGATCGTCAAGATGAAGCATCCTATTGCAACCACTCGTGATTTGCCATTTTTTTCACATGATCTTCGATAGGGGGCGTGCGATGCATGTCGACCCTGCTATGCGAGCCCAACTCCTGGCTGAAATACCGAGCCTTCGCGCCTATGCGCGCGCCCTCACGCATGATGCTGTCTATGCCGATGACCTCGTGCAGGAGACGTTGATCAAGGCGTGGAGCAAAATGGACCACTTCGAGCGGGGCACAAACCTGCCGGCATGGCTTTTCACCATCCTGCGCTACACGTTCTACTCCAACAGTCGGAAGAAACGCCGAGAGGTCGAGGACGTTGACGGAGAATACGCCAGTCATCTGGCCGTGAATCCCGAGCAGGGCGGGCATCTTGATTTCACGGATTTCCAGATTGCCCTCGGAAAGCTCTGCCCGGAGCAGCGGGAGGCGCTTCTGCTCGTTGCGGCTCAAGGCTTCTCCTATGAGGAGGCCGCTGGCATCTGCGGTGTCCTGATCGGAACCGTCAAAAGCCGGGTCAGTCGCGCCCGGGTGCGACTGGCACAGCTTCTTTCAATTGAACACATGGAGGACATCGGGCCGGACCGCATGACCATGGCGGCGCTTCGGTGGGAGCCACAGTCCATCCATGTGCCTCGGTGACCTCCGAACAGAGCGCGGCTGCCTCTGCCGAGGGCTCCAATGTGCCGTTGCTGATCGACACGCCGCTCGCGGATTTCTGCGAGCGGCGTGTCGATCGGACCCGCGATGACCGGGGGCTTTCGGCCATCTCCTTCGTGACGCGGCAGGCTGCCTCGAAGGGCCAGCGGCTGCAGGAGGGGTAGGGGAACGGGACGCTGGAACGCGTGCCCTTGGCGTCCCTGCCAGGCCCCGTGAAAAGCTCCGTGGCTGCTCGTCGGTTTGTGCAAGTGCCGACGCCAGCGCCATCTGACGGACCTCCCGTCCGGTCTGGCGCCGGCGCCAGGGCCACCCTGCGGGCCGGACGCCCCGTCCCGCTATTGGGGCGGGAGCAGGAACTCCAGACCGTTGCGGCGACCGATCTCCAGGAGGCGCGGGATGTCCGGCGCGCCGGAAGGAGGGGGGAGTTCGCGCGTGCCGGGCGGCATGGGATCCCCGGCCTCGCTGAAGAAGCCGTCGTGAGCCTTGCCGGGTGAGTTGATGATCAGGAGCCGCCCTGGCCTGTCGCCCACGTTCTTGAAGGCGTGAACTGCGCCGTTGGGAATCCTCACGAAGCTCCCGGCACCGGCCGCGATCGTTTGCCCATCCACCATGAACTCGAACGAGCCATCGAGGACATAGAACGCTTCATCGTCCGAAGGATGCCTGTTGGGCGGCGCGCCTGCGCCAGGAGCCGTCAGCGTTTCTACGAGGCCGTACGCGCCTCCCGTGTCGGGACTGCGGGCATGGAAGCGCAGAAGGTTTCCAAGCAGATGATAGGTGTCGGTCTGCGACGTCGGCATGGGGTGTCCTCCCACGTGCGATGAAGGCTCCTTGCCTCACCGTCGAGACGATAGTATCATCATGAGACTGTTGTATCAAGACGGATCCGCCCTTGCGCCTCGACATCGGACGAACCAACCAGAAGAACCGTACGCGCAAAGCGTTGCTCGAGGCTGCGCGTGCTCTGATGGAGCGAGGCGAGCCCGTCACGGTGCTCGCGGCGGCAAACGAGGCGGGGGTCTCCAAGGCGACCGCGTACCGATATTTCTCCGCCTCTGACACGCTCACTCTTGAGGCGACGCTCGACGCGAAGGTCGCCACGCCCGAAAAAGTGGTCGGGGACACAAAGGACGTCCGGGAGCGTGTGCTTCGGGTCCAGCGCTACTTCTTCGATCTCACCCGCGATTCGGAGACGCAGTTCCGGCTCTTCCTGGCCCGCGCTCTCGATGCGTCCGTCGCCAGCGGCGGTGAGATGAGCCCGCAGATCCGTGGCGGACGCCGCCTGCCGATGTACGAGCACGCCCTTGCCCCCGTTCGCGGGCAGATGACCCGGCGCGACTTCGAGTTTCTTGTCCTGTCCCTGTCCGCCGCCTCTGGGCTCGAGAGCTACCTGGCGCTGAAGGACGTGTGCCGCGTCGACGATGCCCTGGCGGACAAGGTCGCCTCCTCGAACATCGAGGCCATCCTTGACAGGCTCCTCCCGCGCCCGCCAGCGCCCGATGGGGCGGCTCCCGAGACGCGCGGGCGGAAAAGGAACGCTGCCCGCGTGTCTCGGGAGCCGTCGCGCCCTGCGTGAAATCGGCTCCCCGCGTTTTCCCCAGGAGAGCCGGGGACATGTCACGCGGGCACGCTGGAGAGGCTTCAGGCGGGCACAAGCCCATGGCAAAGCATGATGTCCTTCACCTTCGCGAGATCGGGCTTGCCCGGACCGTTGACCTCCTGCGCGACCTCCTCGAAGTAGCGCCGCCCGATGGTGCCCGGCGTCATCACGATCAGGGCCCGAGCCGTGTCGGAATGCAGGTTCTCGTGGGTGTGAACGCTGCCCCTCGGCACGAATAGGCTTTCCCCTGTCCGAAGCTCGTGCCTCTGGCCGTCAAGGGTGGTCGTGACCGTGCCCTCCAGGGCATAAATGACTTCGTCGACTTCGCGGTGATGGTGAGGAGCCGGTACGCGCGCGTTGGGCGGGACCACGAACTCGAACATCACCATGCTGCCGGAGCCTTGGGTCTCGTCGACAAGGAAGCGGAGCTCCAGGGCTCCGATCCGGACCGTGTTTCCGCTCTGCTCTTCCATGGGCCGCCTCCCGTACGTAAAGTGATTTTACGATAACGAGTGTAAAGTGATTTTACAATATGTCAGGAAAGCGTCACACGAGAGGTCGTGGGGAAGCCAGGGAGATCCATGGACCTCCTTTTGTCGGGGCCCTGCTGCGCTTGTCCTGGCAGCGGGTGAGGGACCGAATGCACGAGGCCGTCCGGGATGCCGGATTCGCGGATCTGCAGGAGCCGCACTTCGCCGTTTTCTCCTATCCCCTTCCAAATGGGGTGAGGCCGTCCGACCTTGCCCGTCAGATCCATATGTCGCGGCAGGCCACCAATTATCTGATCAGGCAGATGGAAGAGCTTGGATATCTGGAGCGCCGCGCCGGTCCGGAGAGTGACCGCCGGCTGGTCTACCTGACCGACCGCGGCTGGAAGGTTGCGGATGTGATCTACGCCTCCCTGCGCCAGCTACAGGACGAATGGGCAGCAGAGGTCGGGCGAGAGCGGTTCGGCGACTTCATGGACGTACTGGCCGAGCTTTCCAGTCCTGAAGGCCAGTCCTAGGCACGACGCTTTGTAAAGGCTGTTTTGCGTGGGGAGAATCTGACGCGGGGCTGGCGCAAGCAATCCGGGCTCGTGCTAGGCTCGCCCGATGACAAGGCCCCGGAAGTCGTTCCCGTCTCTCGCCGAATACGTCCAGCACATGCTTCAGGAGGCCAGCCTCGCGGAGGATCGCGCCGACATCCTCGGTCGTGCCGCTCAGAAGATCGAGCGGGACGGTGACACGAACCGCGCGGAAGCCATGCGGTACACCTGCCGCAAGATCAGAGTGCAGGCACTGCTCGACCGGTGCAGGGCCGCTGCTGCCGAGGCACGGGCGCGCGGCAGCCAGTGAGGACGATTTTTGATCCGGGCCGCCATGAAAGCTGACGACTAAGCTCATCCCTACGGTCGAGCCGCTGGCCGTCTCAGGAACCGGATGGTGATGCGTTTTCGTGGGGCCGCAAACGCACCAGCACGGCGAGGACAATACACAGAAGGGCGAATGATCCACAGCGCCCCAGACTTGCTATGGTCAAGCTCGGATGAGACGATAACCCGTCATCGCACAAAGGCGTCATGCTCATGGGACGGTGAGCCGTCATCGCACAAAGGCAATCATGCTCAAGACGGTCGTCACGGCTGCCCTGCTGGCCCTTCCCGCGCCCGCACTCGCCCAGGCTCTCCCGAAGGTCGGCACCTGTCCTTCCGGCTATCACACGAGCGGCGGGGCGTGCATCCCGTATTCCGGCAATCCTCGGCCGGCGCTCCCGAAGGTGGGGACCTGCCCGAGCGGCTACCATTCCTCGGGCGACTATTGTCTCGGGAGCGAGAACGCGCCGCACGCGATCCCGAAGGCGGGCTCATGTCCGAGCGGATACCATGCGAGTGGGGCTTACTGCCTGTCGTTTCGGTGACACGCCCATGAGAGACATGGCCTCGAACCCGCCTGTTCCTGAAGACGGATGTCGGGCAGTAACCGGGTGTCGCGACGTCACGATCCGTTGAGATGTGGCGTCCCTGTTCGTGGGGCTTGTCTGGACAGGACAATATCGGCAATGGCTGAAGCCGGGATAGTGATGGTCCCGGGCGGGGCCGATGAGGTCATAGGCTTTTCGCGCAGAGTTGATAGCAGCGGTGACCCTGTTGCAGGTTCGCATTTTGTTCAGGAAATTTATTATATAAACTGAACGCCCCTTGTATTCCGTACAATACCGGCATAGATCGCCGATGTCTGTTAAGACCCGCCCCGGCAAGAGGAGCGGAAACCAACAACTAGGACGAATGTAGTGTCTGACCAACTTTCCAACGAAAATACTGCTCCGAACTTCATCGAACTCGCTGCGGATATCGTCTCGGCATTCGTGAGCAACAATTCCGTCCCCTCCGCGGACCTGCCGGGCTTGATCGCCAGCGTTCATGGCGCTCTTCTGAATGTGGTCAATCCCACCCAGGCGAAGCCGGTCGAGAAGCCCATTCCGGCTGTCCCGGTGAAGAAGTCGATCACGCCGGACTTCCTGATCAGCCTGGAGGACGGGAAGCGCTACAAGTCGCTGAAGCGCCATCTCGCGGGCCGTGGGCTGACGCCTGCGGAGTACAAGGCCAAGTGGGATCTGCCGCCGGATTACCCGATGGTCGCCCCGAACTACGCCGCCGTCCGCTCTGAGCTGGCCAAGAAAACCGGCCTCGGCCAGCAGCGCCGCAAGGCTGCCGCGAAGAGCGCCGGCACCTCGGAGACCGTTGCCTCCAAGGCTCCCAAGAAGGGCGGCCGCAAGAAGGCTGCCTGATCGTCGGGATCATGGAATCGAGAAAAGCCGCTCGAAAGGGCGGCTTTCTCTATGCCTGACAGCGACCCTGACGGACCGGGAACAGGCTCTCGGCGGAGGGCTGCTCTCATCACCGCTTCGCGCGCAGGCGCATGTAGCCGATGATTGTAAAGATCAGCCATGCGGTCTGGGTGATGAACGAAGGCAAATTGAAGTCGTACATCAGCGAATAAAGGATCGCCACTGAGCCGATCCCGTTCAAGAGCGCATAGCGGCCGTCATCCACCGTCAGAAGGCCGAGTTGCAGCAGGCCGTAGGCCAGCAGGTAGGCGAAAACCCCGATCAGTCCTACGAAGTCAGCTATGCTCATGAACGCGTACCGCCGGCCGGTGATGATCGTGACGACCTCGATGCAGCCTGATCGGATTGATCCGCCACCTCCTTGGGCCGCTTGAGCGGCACGATCGTGCCCGAGGCACGCTCTAGGGCTTTCCCCCTTTCGCCACAACCCGGCGCGCCGGACGTCTCAACGGAGGGGTTGGCCCCGGTGATCTCCGCGAGCGCGATCACCTCGCGCGATTGCCGAGGAGATCGGGCGGCCTTGATCCTCGTCGATGCGCTGAGTCCCCGAGCTGCCTCGCCGGTGCGCACGGCACTATCGCCCGAGCAGACGGCCGAGACGATTGCACGGGAACCCGAACTCGGCAGGATCCGGGTGCAGGTCGCACCTTGGGCGCCGACAGACACCCCCTCCCGACTGGACGGGGTGCCGCCAGGCGACAGGTGCGCCGCCAACGGGACGAGACTGCTCGCCCGGATCGGACAAGCAGCCTCGGATCAGTGGGTGAGCTGTCCGGCTTCTGCGAGATACGAGGGTTTGATCGGGCGTGTCGGGATCGCCACACCTCTGTGCCGCTCTGTCTTGGGCCGAAGCAGGAAGGGCGGCGCCCCGCGCCGGACCGGCTCGATCGGGAAGATCTTCCACTCCTCGCCGGCCTCGATCACCAGGGCCGCCCAGTTGAAGATGGCCGTACAATCCACTGTCTCGACGAGCCAGCGCGGGACGCGAGCGCCCGCGGAAAAGGTCCATTTCTTTGTTCTCATCGGTGCCTCTCCTGAGAGAGAACAAATAGGGAACAAAGCCCATGTTGTCCAGATTGCGCGGGTGGACCGAAGGCCGCATCGCGCCGCCGGCGGACCCCGATGCCGGGGCTGCCGGAGCCCTCTGGAGAAGACGCTGAATCGGCGCTTCTCCCCGGGTCCGCAGGCGCGTCACGCTGCTCCGGAACCGAGCGGAGCCGTGCAGTGGCTCGCCTTCGACTGTCGACCTCGCCGATCGATTCGAGGTCTCGACGACCGGGCGGTGGCGGCACGGTCCATCGGGACGTGGCGATCAGCATACCGAAGCGCGCTGGAGAAGCCCGAAGACCTGTGCGACAGTTTCACGGAGAACAGGTGAGACCGGGAAAGCTCAACTTGGGGGATTGGGGCAGGCGGGGCCTTATCGGGAAGACAAATGGTACGTGACACTCCGTTGATCCTCGCTGCGGACGACTCGCCGGACTACCTGGATATTCTAGGCTGGCATCTGCAGAAGCACGGCTACACGGTCGTAACGGCGTCGAACGGCGATGAAGCCTTGCAGAAGGTGGTTGAGCTCAGGCCGGATCTCGTTTTCCTCGACATCATGATGCCGATGCTCGACGGCATCGATGCGGTCCGCCAGATCAAAGGCGACGAAAGACTTGGCTTCATCCCGGTCATCCTCGTTACCGCGCGGTCCGATGTTCACAGCATCGTGCAGGCCCTGGATGCAGGAGGGGACGATTACCTCACCAAGCCCTTCGACAGTGCCGCACTCCTGGCGCGCACGCGCACGGCCCTTCGACAGAAGGCATTGCACGACCTCGTCCGGACCCAAGCATCCGCCCTGGCCGAGCAGGCGCGCGAACTCGCGGAGTGGAACAGAAATCTCGAACAGAGGGTGGCGGCGCAGGTGCAGCAGATCGAGCGGATGGAGCGTCTGAGGCGCTTTCTCCCGCCGCAGGTCGCTGAGCAACTGATATCCTCACCGAACGGCGGGTTGGACCTTCTCGAGAGCCATCGACGGGAGGTGACGGTGGTCTATTGCGACCTGCGTGGATTCACGCGGCTGACCGTCGTGTCCGACCCGGACCAGGTCATGCAGGTTCTGCGGGAATATCACGCCGGGCTGGGGAACCTGATCACCCAGTATGAGGGAACCCTCGAACGCTTCGTGGGCGACGGCCTGCTCGTGGTGTTCAACGACCCGCTGCCCTGTGACGACCACACGCAACGAGCCGTCCGCATGGCCTTGGACATGCGGTCGTGCGTGACTCGCCTGGCCGAGGAGTGGACATCGCGCGGCCATAACCTCGGCTTCGGGGTCGGGATCTCACGAGGCACCGCAACGCTCGGCAGCATCGGCTTCGAACGGCGTGCCGAATACTCGGTGATCGGGACCGTGCCCAATCTGGCCGCCCGCCTTTGCGAAGCCGCCGAAGCCGGCCAGATCCTGGGCAGCCGGCGTGTGTTCAACGATGTGGAGCATGTGGTCGAGGCGACCTATGTCGGGGAGCTCGCCCTGAAGGGCTTCACCCGCCCCATGGCGGCCTACAACATGGTTCGCGCCATCGGGCCTGCTTGACGTGCAGCCAGGTTCCGCGGGCTTTCACCGTGGACTCGTTTCGGCGAGCCTGTGACGCCTCCGCTCTGACGCGCCTGGAAGTGGTCCGCGGACCCTCGGGAGAGATCGCTCAGAGAGGCGACAACCCACGTCTGCGCAGGGCGAAGGACGAGTGTGCTCTCGGTCCCGAATAGGGTGCCGTTCGCGAATGCTGCGAAGGGTCGTAAGTGGCGCTGACCTCGCGATCCACGGCGGCAGCAAACGCCTGGAGGGAGGCGCTGGCCTTGAAGAACCACGGATCCCAGGGACGCTGGCGCGACCGGTAGGTGACCTGCCCATCGTCCGTGATGGCCGTGACCTGCCAGATCTGCCCACCGGTGGTCACATAGTAGCGCGCTCGAATAACCTCCTCGGGCGTGATCGGCATTGGAATGTCCCCGGTGAAAGAGCGGCCGCACGAGGCGGATGGAGGCGCCTCGTGCGGCCTCACCGCCGAACATCCGGGCAGAACGGATGTCCGATGGCTGAGAAGACGCTAGCACCTATTCGCGCGCTGTCGTGAGCTTCGTAAAGGAAACCTTAGCAAGCAACCTTAACGCGCCCGGAACACCTGTTGCCGGACGGTCCCACAATTCAGGTTCGTGGCGGATCGATAGTCCGTGGCGAAAGTAACAACTGGGATTAACGGGGTCTTAACCATGGACATGCAGTGTTTCCTGACAGAGATGTCAGGGGCAGATCATGAACGTGCTGGTTTTTGCTTCGCGAAAGGGCGGCTCGGGCAAGAGCACACTGGCGGCTCATCTGGCTGTTCACGCAGCCAAGCCCTCGAAGCCGACTCTGCTGATCGATGCCGATCCTCAAGGGTCTTTGGCGCTCTGGCATGACCTGCGGGGGCAGAAGGAGCTCACTCTCAAGCGAGGTCCCCGCAACCTGGCCGAGGCCCTCTGCTCGGCGCAGCAAGAAGGATACGCCTGGGCTTTCGTCGACACGCCGCCGAACAAGTCCTCGGCCGTCATCGAGGCGATCCGCCACGCCACGCTGCTGGTGATCCCCACCCGCCCGAACCTCTTCGATCTGGCGGCTGTGCAGGATACGATCGAGATCGCGCGCGAGCTGCGCAAGCCCTATGCCGTCGTGATCAACGCCGCTCCGGCGAGACGCAACGATGCGGAGGCGGCCGGCGTCGCCGACGCACGGGCGAGCCTGGAAGAGCTGAAGGTTCCAGTCTGGTCCGGTCAAATCACGCAAAGAGCCGACCTCGCGCTCGCCTTGCGGGGCGGGGAGGGAGTGAAGGAGTTCGATCCGGACTCCGCTGCTGCCTACGAGATGAAGCAGCTGTGGAGCGCAATCGATCGATCGGTGAAGGCGATCCATGGCGCCTACAGGACCGCCCGTGGGATGCACCAGGCGGCAGCGTGAGGCCCTTCCGCGTCGGGCTCCGCTCGCCCGCCAGGGGATATCTTAACCCTGTCTTAACGATCCCCCTTGTGGAGGCGCGTTGGTAGTGGCTTGATCGCGGCAGGACCATTGGGGGGCTCCATGGCCGCTCTGCTCGTTGTTCTTGCCGTCGGCTCGTTGCTGGCCGTGTTCTGGTGGGTTGCCGCTCGCATCAGGACTGATCCTGCCGCTCCCCCACGACGAAAAATCGCAATTCAGGTCGATCCGGACCTCTAGGCTCCGGTCGCGATCGGCGCGGCATGGTCGGGGGCGTCCGGCACGCCTCGATGCGCCTCTAGGATCGGCCGGCGCCGTCGTGGACCATGTCTCAGGCGGCCTTGCCCGGACCCTCGACCCGGCACACCAGGAGGGCGGCGGGCGAGCATCGGGGCGGAGGTCTGAAGGCCGTCCCCTGGGTCCGCCGGGATGTGGCTCGCGGCTGCATTTTTAGGCGTTGACAACCACGGCAGGAGACACGGGCTCCCCTTCATGCCTGTTACGAGACGCATTGTTGACGCACCCGCACTTATATGGTGCTTAGCCGTAATGAACCGGGTCGGGAAAGCCAGGGAGACGTGTCATGAAGCCTGCGTTGATTGTTGTCGGGGCTGATAAGGGCGGTGTCGGCAAAACGACCACGTCGCGACTGCTCCTCGATTATCTGGCGTCGCGGAGCACGCCGGCCCGCGCCTTCGACACGGAATTCCCGCGCGGTACCCTCAAGCGTTTCCACGAGGACATCACCGACGTCGTCGATCTCACCCAGACCAGCGATCAGATGCGCATCATCGACACGCTGCAGGACGCTGCGCAGAAGGTCAGCGTCATCGATGTGCGTGCCGGTCGCCTGGGTCCGACGCTGCGTGTCTTGAAGGATATCGGCTTCCTGGACGCGGCCAAGGAGGGGGAGTTTACGTTCTGCCTCTTCCATGTCCTGGGGCCCTCGATCTCCTCGTTGGAGGAGATCGCGACCACGGCTCCCTTCGTGGCGGATGCGCACTACTTCCTCGTGAAGAACCACATCAACGAGACGACATTCTTCGAGTGGGATCCGGCGACCTCCAGCTCGTACTTCAACGAGGTCAAGAGCACAGGCGAGATCTCCATCCCGAAGCTGGACCAGCATGCATACGAGCAGGTGGAGCTCGCCGGCGTTCCGTTCTCCCTGTTTGCAGCGAACAAGACGTCCCATAATGAACCGGCCTCGCATTCGTTCGTACTGCGCGGCTACGTACGCACGTGGATGCGGCAGGTCGAGGCCGAGTTCGACCGCGTGAAGCTCATGGATATCCTGGCGGCGAAGAAGTCGAAGCGGTAGCTGCCGTCAGAAAGCGGGGGCTGGAGCTTCCATGGAGCTTCAGCCGGTGGGCCACGGGATTGGGCTCGACATCTTTCAGAGCTGACGCTGATCCGTCGCCACAAGGGCGGCAGACACGCATTCATGTGATCTGCTCTCCCCAAGGACATGTCGGGACAACTCTGACCGCCCGGTTGCTGCTGGACTTCTTCATGAGCCAGTCAGTGACCGCGCTCGGCTTCGACACAAACCATCTGGATCCAGGCCTCGCATCCATTTTCCCGCGCGACGTTGCAACGGTCGATCTGTCGTCGACGCGCGGCCAGATGGCGTTGTTCGACAGTTTGATCGAGGACGACAAGGTCACGAAGGTGGTCGATCTCTGGCATGTATCGTACGACCATTTCTTCAGACAGGCGGAGGATATCGGCTTCTTTCAGGAGGCCCGGGGTCGTAACCTGCAGTGCTTCATCCTTCTGCAGATGGACCCGAAGAACCGCTTCACGCGCGAAATCAAAACCTTGCAGAACCGGTGCCCCGGGGCGGAGGTCGTCCTTGTGGAGAACGAGGAATTGGCCCGCCTCTCCGAGGAGCCGGCTGCTCACGGGCCCGCTTCACCAGGGCAGAGGCGTCTGACGATCCCGCGATTGGATCCCGTCGTTCGCCGGCTCCTGACCCATCCGGAAATCCTGATCCACCGCTTCGTCAGCATGCTGGTGCCGGAGGAGCTTCGCGCGCTGCAGGAGCAGCTGCGTCACTCGCTCTTGCCGGTCTTCAAGCAGTTCGACATCATCGATGTCGCCTCCGAATTGGGCCTGCCTGTTCGGTCCCTCTTGCCTCGAAGGCCTCTCCCGCGGGTCTAGGGCGGCACATCAGGCGCAGGCTCCCACCCGGAGAGAGTTAAGCCTGGCCTGTGGGTGCAGGCCTAGGAGGGTGCCCTGGTGCATGGATGAACCGTGCGGGCACCGCATGATCTCACCCTGCCGCGAGGCCCGATGATCGGCCCGCTCTGAGATCCCGTGCGATCAAAGTCGAACCCGTCGGACCATTCGTCTGACAAAGGTCTGTTGACCTGTCGACGCGCCGGTGACCGAATGGACCCATGATGAGCAGGCTGCGAGGACGAGGTCTGACGCAGGTGGCGGGCATTGCTCTCGCCATCCATGCGCTTGTTTCTCTGATCCTTCTCTCTTCCGCCGTCGCCCATTGCCTGCCGCGCACCAGCCATCATCAGGTCGGCTCTAACCTCCATTCCCACACCGGACATCACGAACATACCAGCCACGCCCCGGCGATCCCGGACTCGGCAGATCGTCAGGACGAGTGCTGCGGCGTCCTCTGCCGAGCCGCGGGTGGGCATGCCCCAGCGCCGGCATCCGATCCGACTCGGATCGCGCCGCTGTCATATGCGGTGCAAGCTGCTCCGCTCTCCGACGAGCGGCCGGTCTTCAACGGGCGCCGGTGCCTCCTTCCCCTCGGCTCGCGGGCTCCTCCGATCGCGGCCTGATCGCCACCCCGGTCAACCGCGATTTCAGAGGACACCCTCATGCCAACGAACAGCCTTCACGGCGCGCTCGGCGCGCTCGCACTTCTATGCCTCACCAATCTGCCAGCCCTTGCCCATGTCACCCTAGAGACCCAGGAGGCCCCCGTCGGCTCGACCTACAAGGCGGTCCTGCGCGTGCCGCACGGCTGCGAGGGCGCCGCAACCCTGAAGGTCCGGGTGCAGGTCCCGGAGGGCGTCATCGCCGTCAAGCCGATGCCGAAAGCCGGCTGGACCCTGGAGACCGTCAAGGGCACCTACAAGCAGGCCTACGACTACTACGGCACCCCGATGACCGAGGGGGTCAAGGAGATCTCCTGGACCGGCAAGCTCCTCGACGAGCACTACGACGAGTTCGTCTTCCGGGCCTATCTCACGCCAGGGCTCCAGGCCGGCAGCACCCTCTACGTCCCGGCCGTGCAGGATTGCGAGGGTGGGAAGGCGGAACGCTGGATCGAGATCCCCGCCGCCGGCAAGGGGGTCGATGACTACAAGTTCCCGGCGCCGGGGGTAAAGCTCCTGCCGGCCAAGTCCACGCACTGACGACGAGGGGCCGCCTCCTGCGGCGGCCCCTTTTTCACCATGCTGCGCCCCGTAATCCGCCTGTGCGTCCTCGTGCTCGTCGTGCTCTTCGGCGCGGCAGGCCCGGCCCTTGCTCATGCCACGCTCATCGCGACTATCCCCGCCGACGGCGCGGTCCTCGATGCGAGTCCCCAGACAGTCCAGCTCCGGTTCAACGAGCCGGTCTCGCCTCTGGCGGTTCATCTGATCGATTCAAAGGGTCAGACTCGGCAGGGAGTCGCCGTCACGGCTCGGAACGAAACCGTCGAGGTGACGCTGCCCGCCGACTTGCCTCAGGGCACTCAGGTGCTGACCTACCGGATGGTGTCAGCGGACGGGCACCCCATCGCGGGTTCGATCGTGTTCTCCATCGGCCTGCCGGGCGGAGCGCCGGCGGCAGCACGAGAGCCGACCGACTCGCACGTCCGGCCTCTGATCTGGCTGGCGCGCCTCGCCTTGTATGTCGGGCTCTTCGTCGGCGTCGGAGGTGCGTTCTTTTCCGCCTGGATCGCGCCGAAACACCAGGCAGCGCCCTGGTTGGTCCGACTGGCTCTGGGCCTGGGTCTCGTCGCGGCGGCAGCCTCCCTGGGCCTGCAGGGTCTCGACGCGCTCGGATTGGAGACCTCGGCCCTGATCTCGCCGGAGGTCTGGGCTGCCGGCTTTGGGACCTCGCTCGGGCCGACCGTGATCGCAGTCCTCGGTGCCATCGTTGCCGGCTATCTCAGTCTGACCCATGCCCAAGGATGGCGGCGGCCGCTGTCGGTGTTGGGCCTGCTGGCTGCCGGAGCCGCGTTCGCCCTGACCGGGCATGCCAGTGCCGCGAGCCCGCAATGGCTGATGCGGCCGGCCGTGTTTCTGCACGCTGTTGCGGTGACCTACTGGGTGGGGGCCCTTATCCCCCTCTTCATCATGCTTTGGCGCCGGGAACCGGCGCTTGCGACGGTGCAGCGGTTCTCCGCGGTCGCTGTGCCCCTCGTCGCGGTGCTGGTGGTCACCGGCGCTACGCTGGCCGTCGTGCAGGTCGGAACCTTGTCCGCGCTGACCTCGACGCCCTATGGCAACGTGCTCCTCGCGAAGCTCGCCGCGGTCGCGGGTCTCCTCGGGCTGGCCACGCTCAACCGCCTGAGCCTGACTCCAGCTCTGTCGGTTCCTGGTGCCGAGCGTCGCCTCGCCTGGTCCATCGGGACCGAAATCGCTTTGTCAGTCGTGGTCCTGGCGCTGGTGGCGACCTGGCGGTTCACGCCGCCACCGCGGGCGCTCGTCCCGGTGCCACAACCTGCCCCGCCCGCAGCGCCTGCAGTCGCCTTGCTCCACGGCGAGCGCAGGATGGCGCAGGTGACGCTCACACCCGGACAGGCCGGGACGGTGCGGGCGACCATCGCCGTGATGGGACCGGACCATGCGCCCGCGCATGCCAAGGAGGTCACCGTGTCGATGGCCCTCCCATCGTTGGGTGTCGAACCCCTGGAGCGCCGGGCCACACAAGCCGGGACAGGCCAGTGGGTCGTCGAGAACCTGCCCGTACCGTTGCCGGGGCGTTGGCAGGTGCGCGTGGAGGTGCTGGTCAGCGATTTCGAGAAGACGACGCTCGAAGGTCAGGTCGAGGTCCGATCGGCAGAGCCCCGCGCCGGCCTATCCGTCAAGCCAAACTCGGTGGCCGCGAAAGCATTTCATGACGCGGGCCGGGTCGTGATCCTGGCCGCCGTCAGGGAGGAGAGGATCTCCCTGTCGAGCCTTCGCCGATCAAACGGCCTCCGCCGTGCTCCGGCCCCATGACACCAGCGCGTCCGCGTGGCGCAGCGTCGAGGCGCTCCCCCAGGGCTTGTGCTTCTCCTCGATACCGGTCCGTCCTCCTCGGGTCGGGTCCCGGAGCTCAGAAGAAGCCATTTTGCCGGCAAGGATCACAGCAGAACTCTCAATCCGCGCTCCCAAACGGCATGGAGTGCTTGTCAGCATACTTAAGCTGGCCTAGCCTTCCGTAAGGGTATGCACCGAGCGAAGAATCGGGCGACAGGGGAGGGACACGGGCCGGCCGAAGGGCCTCCCGTCGCATCGGGTTCTCAAAACCTGATGCGGTCCGCTCTCCTGGCACCCGATGTCCAGGAGGTGGGTGCGTGGAGCTGGAACTGGACCGCGTTTGCAAGCAGGTCGGGGCGGAGCACCACATCCGCGACGTAACCCTGACGCTCGAACCCGGCTCCCTCAACGTGCTGCTCGGGCCGACGCTCTCCGGCAAGACCTCCCTGATGCGTCTCATGGCGGGGCTCGATGGTCCGACCTCCGGCCGCATCCTGTTCGGCGGCCGGGATGTCACGGGCGTGCCGGTCCAGCGCCGCTCGGTCGCGATGGTCTACCAGCAGTTCATCAACTACCCCTCCCTGTCGGTCTACGAGAACATCGCCTCGCCGCTGCGGGTCGCCCGCCTGCCGGGTGCGGAGATCGAAGCGCGGGTGCGGGAGGCCGTGCGCCTCCTGAAGCTCGAGCCCTATCTCGACCGCAAGCCCCTGAACCTCTCAGGGGGGCAGCAGCAGCGGACCGCCATCGCCCGGGCGCTGGTGAAACGGGCCGACCTCGTGCTGCTCGACGAGCCCCTCGCCAACCTCGACTACAAGCTGCGCGAGGAACTGCGCGAGGAGCTGCCCCGGATCTTCGCGGCCTCGGGCGGAGTCTTCGTCTACGCCACCACCGAGCCCCAGGAGGCGCTGCTGCTCGGCGGCAACACCGCGACCCTGTCCGAGGGACGGGTGACGCAGTTCGGGCCGACGCCGCAGGTCTACCGCCAGCCCCGGGACCTGATCTCGGCCCAGGTTTTCTCGGATCCGCCGCTCAACACCTTGCGGGCCACGAAGCACGGCGCCGCCGTCGCGTTGAGCACCGGGGGCGACATCCCCGCGGTCGGGGCCCTCGCTGGCGTCGCCGACGGGACTTACACAATGGGTTTCCGGGCGCACCACCTGAGCCTCGATCCGCTCGGGCCCGACGCGATCGCGCTGCCCGCGACCGTCTCGGTGTCCGAGATCACAGGCTCCGAGAGCTTCGTCCACCTCGACGTCGGCAGCCAGCGTTTCGTGGCGCTCGTGCCCGGCGTGCGCCGTCTGGAGCCCGGCACCCCGATCGTCGCGCATCTCGACCCCGCGCGCGTGTTCCTGTTCGACGAGGGCGGGGTGATGGCCGTGCCGCCCTTGGCCCAGGCCGCCTGAGGACGCCGCCGTGGCCCGCATCACTCTCGACCGTCTCGCCCATTCCTACCATCCCGATCCGGAAGGCCCGCAGGACTACGCGCTCAAGGAGATCCACCACGTCTGGAGCCAGGGCGGCGCCTATGCGCTGCTCGGGCCTTCGGGCTGCGGCAAGACCACTCTCCTCAACATCATCTCGGGCCTCGTGCACCCGACTCGCGGGCGCATCCTGTTCGACGAGCGCGACGTGACGGACCTGCCCACGGAAGCGCGCAACATCGCGCAGGTGTTCCAGTTCCCGGTCGTCTACGACACCATGACGGTGCGCGAGAACCTCGCCTTCCCGCTCAGGAACCGCGGCGTTCCCCGCGAGACGACGGCGCGGCGCGTCGACGAGATCGCCTCGCTCCTCGGCCTCACGCCGGTTCTCGGCCGCAAGGCGCGCAACCTCACCGCCGACCTCAAGCAGAAGATCTCCCTCGGGCGCGGCCTCGTGCGCGCGGACGTGGCCGCGATCCTGTTCGACGAGCCGCTGACAGTGATCGATCCGCATCTGAAGTGGCAGCTCCGCTCGACCCTGAAGGAGCTGCACCGGGCGCTCGACCTCACGATGATCTACGTCACCCACGATCAGACGGAGGCGCTGACCTTCGCCGACAAGGTCGTGGTCATGCACGACGGCGCGGTGGTGCAGACGGGAACGCCGGAGGAGCTGTTCGCCCGGCCGGCCCACACCTTCGTAGGCCATTTCATCGGCTCGCCCGGCATGAACGTGCTGCCCGCCCGGGTCGAGGGCCGCACCGCCTATGTGGAGGGGCAGGCGATCGCGCTCGAACAGGCCTATCCGGCGCTGCCGCAGGACCGCCGCATCGAGCTCGGCATCCGGCCGGAATTCGCGCGCCTGAGCCCGAGCGGCGGTTTGCCGGTGCGGGTGCGCCGGATCGATGACATCGGCCGCGCCCGTATCGCCCGCGTCGAAATGAGCGGACGGGCGCTCGCCGCCAGCGTGCCGGACGGCATGGCGTCGGTTGGCAGAGACGCATCGCTCGTGCTCGATCCGCGCCATATCCACATCTACGCCGACGGCCACCTTGTGGCCGGGGAGGGCACCCGATGAGCGCCTTCCACGGAATCCGCGTCGGCCGTCTTCCGGGAGGCGGCGCACGATGACCAAGCCGCTGAACAACCGGGCCTGGTTCCTGGTTCTGCCAGTCTTCTCTGTCGTGGCATTTTCGGCGGTGCTGCCGCTGATGACGGTCGTGAACTACTCGGTCCAGGACACCTTCGGGAACAACCAGTTCTTCTGGAACGGCGTCGGCTGGTTTCAGGACCTGCTCGATCCCTCCAAGGAACTCGGCGGGCGCTTCCTCGAAGCTCTTTGGCGCAACCTCCTGTTCTCGGCGATCATCCTCGCGATCGAGGTGCCGCTCGGGATCCTCGTCGCACTCGCTATGCCGCGGCAGGGCTGGACGGTGGCGCTCTGCCTCGTGCTGATGGCGCTGCCGCTGCTCATCCCGTGGAACGTGGTCGGCACGATCTGGCAGGTCTTCGCCCGCTCCGACATCGGCCTGCTCGGCTGGGCGATCAACCGCACCGGCATCGACTACAACTATTCCGGCGACAGCCTCGACGCCTGGGTCACCATCGTGCTCATGGACGTGTGGCACTGGACGAGCCTCGTTGCGCTCCTGTGCTATGCGGGACTCAAATCGATCCCGGACGCCTATTACCAGGCCGCGCGCATCGACGGCGCCTCGCGTTGGGCGGTGTTCCGCACGATCCAACTGCCGAAGATGCGCCGCGTTCTCCTCATCGCGGTTCTGCTGCGCTTCATGGACTCGTTCATGATCTACACCGAGCCCTTCGTGCTCACCGGCGGCGGCCCGGGCAACTCCACCACCTTCCTGTCGATCGACCTCGTCAAGCTCGCGCTCGGCCAGTTTGACCTCGGCAAGGCGGCCGCGATGTCCCTCGTCTACAACCTCATCATCCTGGCCCTGTGCTGGGTGTTCTACACCGTGATGACCCATGTCGACGCGGACGAACGGAGGGCCGAGGCGTGAGCGGCCTGAAGTGCGCGGACGAACGGAGGGCGGAGGCATGAGCGGCACCGCGGTCGCCGATACCCCTCGAACCGTCGCGCCCGCTTCCGTCAACAGAGCCGTCGCGACGCCGTGGATCAACCGCCGCGCGGTCGTGATGACGCTCTACCTCGTGTTCCTGATGCTGCCGATCTACTGGCTCGTGAACATGAGCTTGAAGACCAACACGGAGATCGCGTCCGGGCTCACCCTGTGGCCGCGCAATCTCACCTTCGACAACTACATCAGGATCTTCACGGATTCGAGCTGGTACGGCGGCTACATCAACTCGCTCACCTACGTGCTCATCAACACCGTGCTCTCGATCGCGCTTGCGCTTCCGGCCGCCTACGCGTTCTCGCGCTATCGGTTCGTCGGCGACAAGCACCTGTTTTTCTGGCTGCTCTCGAACCGCATGGCGCCGCCGGCGGTGTTCGCGTTGCCCTTCTTCAATCTCTATTCCGCGATCGGCCTCTTCGACACGCCCTGGGCCGTGGCGCTGGCGCATTGCCTCTTCAACGTGCCGCTCGCGGTGTGGATCCTGGAGGGCTTCATGTCGGGGGTGCCGCGGGAGATCGACGAGACCGCGGCGATCGACGGCTATTCGCTGCCGCGGTTCTTCGTGAAGATCTTCATGCCGCTGATCGCCTCCGGCATCGGCGTCGCGGCCTTCTTCTGCTTCATGTTCTCCTGGGTCGAATTGCTGCTGGCGCGCACGCTCACGACCGTGAACGCGAAGCCGATTGCCGCCACCATGACCCGCACGGTCTCGGCCTCGGGCATGGATTGGGGCCTGCTCGCGGCAGCCGGCGTCCTCACCATCGTGCCCGGTGCGCTCGTGATCTGGTTCGTGCGCAACTACATCGCCAAGGGCTTCGCCCTGGGGAGGGTGTGATGAGGATCGACAGGCTCGCTCCCGGTAGCATCCGCAACAGCATCGCCAGCGGCTCTGCCCTCGGCCGAGTCGAGGGAGGTTCGCGTGCCTGATCTCGCCTGGATGGCCTGGACCTGGCAGACCGGTGTTTTCTTCGCGGTCATTGCCGCGCTCCTGCTGCTCATGACCGCTCTCGCCGTCTGGCGGCCCGAGACCGAGCGGGTCGGCGTCCTTCGCCTCGCGACCACCCGGGGCGACCGGCTCTTCATCTCGCTCCTCGGCTCCGCCTTCATCCATCTCGCCTGGCTCGGGTTCGTCGGCCCGGACCTCTGGCCCGCCCTCGGCCTCTCCCTGATCTACGCTGCGGCGGTGTTCCGCTTCGTGTGACGGGATCGAGGCCCAAACGGCTCTTCGGCCCCGGGCCGAAGGGATCGCCGGCGGAAAGCCGGCGTTCATCGGGAGGAAAGACCATGAGATTGCCGAAACGGCATTTGACGCTTCTCGTCTCCGCCAGCGCGGCCGCGATGGTGCTCGGAACCAGCGCCTTCGCGGGCATGGACGAGGCCCGCCGCTGGGTCGACAGCGAGTTCCAGCCTTCGACGCTCTCGAAGGAAGAGCAGCTGAAGGAGATGGAGTGGTTCGTGAACGCCGCGAAACCCTTCGCGGGCATGGAGATCAACGTGGTCTCCGAGACGATCACCACCCATGAATACGAGGCCAGGACCCTCGCTAAGGCGTTCTCCGAGATTACGGGCATCAAGCTCACCCACGACCTCATCCAGGAGGGCGACGTGGTGGAGAAGATCCAGACCCAGATGCAGTCGGGCCGCAACGTCTACGACGCCTGGGTCAACGATTCCGACCTCATCGGAACCCACTTCCGCTACAAGCAGGCGATTGCGCTCTCCGACTTCATGGCCGGCGAGGGCAAGGACGTTACGAGCCCGACGCTCGACCTGCAGGATTTCATCGGCCTCTCCTTCACCACCGGGCCGGACAAGAAACTCTACCAGCTGCCCGACCAGCAATTCGCGAACCTGTACTGGTTCCGCTACGACTGGTTCCAGCGCCCGGACCTGAGGGAAAAGTTCAAGGCCAAGTACGGCTACGATCTCGGCGTTCCGGTGAATTGGTCGGCCTACGAGGACATCGCGGAGTTCTTCACCAACGACGTGAAGGAAATCGACGGCGTCAAGGTCTATGGCCACATGGACTACGGCAAGAAGGACCCCAGCCTCGGCTGGCGCTTCACCGATGCCTGGCTCTCCATGGCGGGCAACGGGGACAAGGGTCTGCCGAACGGTCTGCCCGTCGACGAATGGGGCGTGCGCATGGAAGGCTGCCGCCCCGTCGGCTCCTCGATCGACCGCGGCGGCGACACCAACGGCCCGGCGGCGGTGTACTCGATCACCAAGTACATCGACTGGCTCAAGAAATATGCCCCGCCCCAGGCGAACGGCATGAACTTCTCGGAGTCGGGGCCGGTGCCGGCTCAAGGCAACATCGCCCAGCAGATCTTCTGGTACACCGCCTTCACGGCCGACATGGTGAAGCCCGGGCTGCCGGTGATGAATGCCGACGGCAAGCCGAAATGGCGCATGGCTCCTTCGCCCCACGGCACCTACTGGAAGGAGGGCATGAAGCTCGGCTACCAGGACGTAGGATCCTGGACGCTGCTGAAGTCGACGCCGCTCGAGCGGCGCAAGGCGGCATGGCTCTACGCCCAGTTCGTGACCTCCAAGAGCGTCTCCCTGAAGAAGAGCCATGTGGGCCTCACCTTCATCCGCGAGAGCGACATCTGGCATCAGTCCATGACCGATCGGGCGCCGCAGCTCGGCGGCCTCGTGGAGTTCTACCGCTCGCCCGCGCGCGTGCAGTGGTCGCCCACTGGCAACAACATCCCGGACTATCCGAAGATGGCGCAGCTCTGGTGGCAGAACATCGGCGATGCCTCGTCGGGTGCGAAGACGCCGCAGCAGGCCATGGATGCGCTGGCCGCCGCACAGGACGAGGTGCTGACGCGTCTCGAGCGGGCAAACGTGCAAGGCGAGTGCGGTCCGAAGATGAACCCCAAGACCTCCGCGGAGGATTGGTTCAAGAAGGCGGAAGCCGCCGGCACCGTGGCGCCCCAGCGCAAGCTCGCCAACGAGAAGCCGAAGGGCGAGACGGTGGACTACGACACGCTGATCAAGAGCTGGCCGGCCTCCCCGCCGAAGCGGAGCTGACCTGATATCCAGGGGAGGGACACGTGTCTCTCCCCTGGCGACGATGCGGCGCGTCAGTTCGCCCGCCGATCGGCTGCCCGAACTCGCAGGTCGATCTGCGGCCCGTTCGCTGCCAGGATGCTGGCTAATCTGACGCCGGGGCCGGTCGCTCCTCCCAGCGGGCGAGCCGCCTCGACCCGGACGGAAACCGTGAGCGAAGCGTCCGTGCGGTCCGGGCGTGGAAGTCTGCTTCTATCCCCGAGGGCTCGCGGCTTCCCCGACGCCATTCCAGGTCCTGCGCCAGGCGAAATCCGGTCATGCCCCCGATTCGCGCCAGACGCGGCGTGTGAGCCACCCGTGCATCGTGCAGGAGACTTGGTGGAGGGACAGTCGAAGTTGGCCGTCGGCCGCGTCGCGGGCCCTCAGATGCCCGATGTGATTGCGAAAGGGTGCCACGTCTGCGGCGGGCTGATATCTGACGCTTGAAATATCAGATATCAAAGTGTACAGGTCTTTTTCAAGAGCGGACCAAATCGCCATCCAGGGAGGACATCATGTACCGCACCGAGCGGGCGAGCCCCGTTCAGCCGATCCAGCTGGTGAGCCTACGCGACCACGTGCACGAGCAGCTGCGCGAGGCGATTGTCGCCGGCCGCTTCAGCTACGGCGAGCGGATCAACGAGCGCGAACTCGCCAAAGGCTTTGGCATCAGCACGACTCCGCTCAAGGAAGCGCTGCGCCGGCTCGAGGCGGAGGGGCTGGTCCGGACAGAGGCGCGGCGCGGTGTGTTCGTGACCTTCGGACCGAAGCAGGCGGAAGAGATGTCGCTCGCGAGGGCAGCGATCGAGAGCATGATCGCGCGCCTCGCCGCAAAGCGGGCCTCGGCCGATGTCATCAAGGCACTCCAGGCGCATGTTGCCGACATGGAGGTCGCGACCCGCTCTGGCGATGCCGAACGCCTGATCGAGCTCAACGAGCTTTTCCACACGCAGATCCACGAAGCATCCGGCTGCGATTACCTCCGGCGGCTGCAAAACAGCCAGCAGATGTATAACCACGCAGCGCGGGTCTTGCTGCTGCAGGATGCCACCGAGCGCAACAGGGCGCTCGCCGAACACACCGCAATCCTTGAGGCCATCGCCAAGGCCGATCAGGACGCTGCCGAGCGGGTCATGCGCGACCATGTCATGCGCTCCGGGCAGCAACACATCGAACGATTCTTAAACGCTAGACCGTCAGGAGAAGCGGCATGACCACCGAACAGGTTCGCGCGGCGCTGGGTGGGATCTCGGGGATCCATGTGACCCCCTACCGACCAGACGGCACGATCGACGAGGCCTTGCTCACCAAGCTCGTGCGTCGCATCGCCGATGCAGGCATCCACACCATCGTTTCGGGCGGCAACACCGGCGAGTTCTTCAGCCTCACCTTCGACGAAGTCGTCCGGCTCCAAGCGGTCGCCTTTGCGGCGATGGGCGACGCGCCCCTCAAGACCGCCGCTGTCGGCCGGTCGCTCAGTGAAGCGCGCGCGACAGCGCGTCTCGCTGTCGCCGCGGGCGCACAGGCGCTGATGATCCACCATCCTCTGGATCCCTTCGCGGCGCCGGTTTCGCAGGCCGATTACTTCGTCGCGATTGCCGAGGATTCCCCGGTCCCGGTCATGGCTTATCTGCGCTCCGACGCCATCCCCGTGAAGGACGTCGCGCGCATCGCCCATCACCCCAACGTGGCGGGCATCAAGTTCGCGACGCCGAATCTGATCCACCTCGCGGACTGCATGCGGGAAGCCGGGGACGAGGGTGCGGTCTGGATCTGCGGCCTCGCGGAGGGCTGGGCGCCGGCCTTCTACGGCGCGGGCGCGCGGGGCTTCACCTCGGGCCTCGTCAATGTCGATCCCGAGCGCTCGCTCGCGATCTGGAATGCGCTCGAAGCAGGTCGCTTCGCCGATGCGCGCGCCTTGATCGCGCCGATCGCAACCTTCGAGGCCCTGCGGACGAAGCATAACAACGGCGCGAATGTCACCGTGGTCAAAGAGGCCTTGATGCTGACCGGATGGCCGGTCGGTCCGGTGCGCCTGCCGGGCCTGCCGCGCCTCGCCGAGTCCGATCGTGCGACGCTGGCGGCTCTCCTGTCGGAGCTCGGTCACCTCTCCACGTCGGCAGCAGCCGAGTAGGACGGGCCCTCCCATGCTGTCCGCCGCTCGGCGGACAGCAACGAATGACTCGAAGCAAAGCCTCCAACGATCGAAAGGGTGGAAACATGACGAACAATATTTCAAGACGCCACGTCCTGGGCGGAGCCATCGGGGCCGCCGGTCTCACGGCTCTCGGGGCGCGGCCTGTTTTCGCGCAGGTCCCGAAGCCCGCGTCGCCCCTGTCCCTGAACATCATCGACGCGGCCGGCAACCTGGCTCTGACGCAGCCGGCCTTCGAGAACTATCGCAAGGCCAATCCGCAGCTGGTGTCGCGGATCGCCTTCACGAAGGCGCCTTCTCCCGAGCTGCCCGGCAAGATCCGCGCGCAGCAGGCGGCGAACCGCCTCGACATCGACCTCGTCATCGTCGGCCCCGACGCGCTCTCGGCGGGTCTCGCCGACGACATCTATCTCGATGTCGTGGGCCAGCATGCGGCGGGCCTTCCGGATCTCAAGTCGATCTATCTCGATCCGGCCTACCAGATGCAGGGGCTCGCGAAGGGGCGGGGCGTGGTGGTGAGCTACTACCCCTCCGGTCCGCTGCTCGAATACGCCCCCGACCGGGTGAAGACGCCGCCGACCTCGGCCGAGGAACTCCTGGCCTGGGCGAAGCAGAATCCAAAGAAGTTCATCTATGCACGGCCGGCCAATTCCGGCCCCGGCCGCACCTTCCTGATGGGGCTTCCCTACCTGCTCGGCGACAGCAATCCGAAGGACCCGGCGAAGGGTTGGGACAAGACCTGGGCCTACCTGAAGGAGCTTCACAAGACGATCGAGTATTACCCCTCCGGCACGACCGCGACCATGAAGGAGTTCGGCGACGGCACGCGCGACATGCTCGTCACCACCACGGGCTGGGACATCAATCCGCGCGTCCTCGGCATCGTCCCGAAGGAGGCGAAGATCGCCACATTGAAGGGATTCCACTGGGTCGTCGACGCCCACTACCTCTGCATCCCGAAGGGCGTCGCAGCCGAGCGCATCCCGGTTCTCGTCGACCTGATCGCGCACATGCTGAAGAAGGATCAGCAGGCCTACGCCTACGACGAGGGTTACTTCTACCCGGGTCCCGCGGTGAAGGACGTGCCGCTCAGCATGGCTCCGAAGACGAGCCAGGATGCGATCGCCGAGTTCGGCCGTCCCGAATACGAGAAGCTGATCGCGGACAACCCGAAGGAGCTGCCGCTCGAGCCCGAGCAGCTCGTCCTCGCCTTCCGCCGCTGGGACGAAGAAATCGGATCCAAGTAGGAAATCCGCCTGTGGGGCGCACGTGAAAGCGTGCGCCCCGTCCTGTCCATCGATCGTCGGATTCGAGCATGTCCATTCACGCCGCCAACTTCAACGAACTGCGACTCGACCGTCTGGGCCGTCAATTCGGTACGCACAATGCGCTTCGCGACGTCTCGCTGACGATCAAGAAGGGCGAGTTCGTCGCGCTTCTGGGCCCGTCCGGATGCGGCAAGTCGACGACGCTGAACTGCATCGCCGGGCTGCTCGCCTCCACGTCCGGCGGCATCTGGCTCGACGACCGGCGCATCGACCGCCTGCGGCCGGAGGAGCGCGGATTCGGGATGGTGTTCCAGAACTACGCCCTCTTCCCCCACATGAGCGTGCGCAAGAACATCGCCTTCGGCCTCACCATGCGCGGCGTTGCCAAGGACGAGATCCGCCGCCGCGTCGAGGACGCCGTCGCGCTCGTCCGCCTGAACGGGCAAGAGGACAAGCTCCCGAGCCAGCTGTCGGGCGGGCAGCAGCAGCGCGTCGCGATCGCCCGCGCGATCGTGATCGAGCCGCCCCTCGTCCTCATGGACGAGCCTCTGTCGAACCTCGACGCGAAGCTGCGCCTCGAAATGCGCGCCGAGATGCGGCGCATCCACAATTCCCTCGGCGCAACCACGATCTACGTCACGCACGACCAGGAGGAGGCCCTGTCGCTGGCGGACCGGATCGTCGTGCTGCAGGACGGAACGATCCGTCAGGTCGGACGTCCCGAGGAGCTGTTCTCGCGACCCGAGCACCTCGACGTCGCCGACTTCATGGGGTTCCGCAATCACCTCGAAGGCGAGGTGATTGCGGTCCAGGCGGATACGGCTGAGTTGGCGGTCGGAGAGGCGCGCCTGCGCGGCCGGGTCTCCGGCCATGTCAGGCCGGGCACGCGGGCCGTGATCGCGATCCGCCCGGACGACCTGGTGGCCGTGCCGGCGCGGGAGCGGCTGTTGTCCGCATCGGTCATCAGCTCCGAGTTCCGCGGGCGCGACCATGTGGGCTTTGCCCAGGGTCCGCAGGGGCGGGACCTGGTCTTCGCGGCCCCGCACGCGCTCTCCCCGGGCGAGATCGTGCACCTGAGTGCGGATTCCGAACGGGCGGTGATCTTCCCGGGAGGACACCAATGAGCAGCGTCCACTCCTCGGCTTTGGATACAGTTGCGCCCAGGCGGGTCGAACGCCCGCCGCTCCTCCAGCGCCTTTCCGCCCAGGGCTACGACGGGACCACGCTCCTCGTGATCCCGGCGGTCGGTTTCCTCCTCCTGCTGTTCGTCTATCCCTTCCTCTACGGTCTTTTCCTGTCCTTCCGTCCAAAGGCCGGCGGGATGCTCGCGAATTACGCGCGCTTCTTCTCCGATCCGTTTCTCTACGAGACGATTGCAAAGACGCTCTGGCTCGCGGTTCCCGTGACCCTGCTCAACCTGGCGCTCGCCGTTCCTGTGGCGCTGCGCGTCCGCGACATACGCTATCAGCGGGTTCTGACGACCATCCTCGTCATCCCGATCACGTTGGGCACGGTGCTGGTGGCCGAAGGTCTGCTCAACTATCTCGGGCCGCAGGGCTGGTTCAACCGGACCCTCATAACACTCGGCCTGCTGTCGTCGCCTGCCAAGCTCATCCATAATTACTGGGGCGTGTTCCTGTCGCTCCTCATCACGGGCTTCCCGTTCGCGTTCCTGCTGACGTTGTCCTATGTGACGGGCATCGACCGCAACCTCGAACGCTCGGCGGCGACGCTCGGTGCGTCACCCTGGCAGCGGTTCCAGCGCATTCTCCTGCCCCTCATCCTGCCTGGCCTCGCGATCACGTTCTGCCTGTCCTTCGTTCAGGCGTTCGCGGTCTTCCCGTCCGCCGTGCTGCTCGGCTCGCCCGCGGGGCCGACGCGGGTGATCTCGATCGCGGCCTACCAGGCGGCCTTCGAAGAATACGATTACTCGATGGCGTCGGCGATCGCGATGGTGATGGGCGCCGTCCAGCTCGCGGTGGTGGGCATCATCCTCGGCCTGCGCGGCTTCCTCTACCGGGGCTCGACTGCGGGCGGAAAGGGCTGACAATGATCAAGAATACGTCCATCTCCGCACGCCTGTGGAACACCGTCGTCTGGGTGTTCATCGGGTTCTTCGTGCTGAACCTGCTCGCGATGATTGCGAGCGTGGTGACGAGCTCCTTTGCGACGCGCTGGCTCGGGACCTGGCTGCCGACCGGGCTCACGACCCGCTGGTACAGCTCGGCCTGGAGCGAGTTCCAGCTCGACGCGGTCCTCATCGTGACCTTCGAGGCCGTGTTCCTGGTGGTGCTCTTCTCGGCGCTGCTCGGCGTGCCGGCGGCTTACGCGCTCGCCCGGCGCGAGTTCCGCGGCAAACGCGTGATCATGCTGCTGTTCCTGCTGCCGCTCCTGATCCCGCCGATCACGTTCGGCATTCCGCTCGCGACGGTTCTCTACCAGACCGGGCTCGCCGGCTCGCTCACGGGCGTGGTGCTCGCGAACCTCGTGCCCGCGGTGCCCTTCGTGGTGCTCGTGATGGTGCCGTTCATCGAGCAGATCGATCCGAAGATCGAGGCGGCCGCCCGCGTCTTCGGCGCCGACACGACCCGGCTGTTCGTCCACGTCCTGCTCCCGCTCCTGCTGCCCGGCATCCTCGCGGCGCTGCTCCTGGTTCTCGTGCGCACCATCGCGATCTTCGAGCTGACCTTCTTGGTCGCCGGTCCGACCAGCCAGACCCTGATCGTGGCGCTCTACTACGCCGTCTTCGCCGCGGGCGTTCGCGCCGTGCAGTCGATCGACGCCATGGCGGTCATCTACATGGTCACGACCCTGATCTGGCTTGTGATCGCCCTGCGCTTCGTCAATCCGACGCAGATCGTCGGCCGGCCACGCGAGCAGGGAGCTCATTAGACGGACGCCAGATGGCGGCGCGCACCTCGGCGCGCCGCATCGCACCTCGAAAGAAGCTCCGATGAAAATAACGGCCGTCGAAACGATCCAGCTTCCCCATCTCAACAACATCCTCTGGGTTCGCATTCACACCGACGAGGGCCTCGTCGGGCTCGGGGAAACGTTCCGTGGCGCCCATGCGGTGGCGCGCTACGTCCACGCCGAGGTTGCGCCGCTTCTGATCGGTCGCGATCCGCTCGCCATCGACGCGATCTCGAAGATCCTGACCGAGACCTATGTCGGATTCCGCTCGTCCGGCGTGGAAATGCGGGCCGCATCGGCCGTGGACATCGCGCTCTGGGATCTGTTCGGAAAGGCCGTCAACCAGCCCGTTCACCAGCTGCTCGGCGGTCTGTCGCGGCCGAAGATCCGCACCTACAACACCTGCGCGGGCTACACTTACAACAAGCGCGGCGCGCGCCGGTACATCAACGACGGCGACGAGGCCGCGGAAGGCCCCTACGAGGACCAGATCGCCTTCCATCGCGACGCCGGCGCGCTGGCGCAGAGCCTGCTCGAGGAAGGCATCACGGCCATGAAGATCTGGCCGTTCGATCCCTATGCGGTGTCGAGCGGCGGCAACTTCATCCACAAGGCCGATCTCGACAAGGCGCTTGAGCCGTTCCGGCAGATCCGGGATGCGGTCGGCAACAAGATGGAAGTCATGGTGGAGCTCCACTCCATGTGGGATCTGCCGTCGGCGCTCGCGATCGCCCGGGAGCTGCAGGAGTTCCGCCCGTTCTGGGCCGAGGATCCCGTCAAGATGCAGGATCCCGATGCGCTCGCGCTCTACGCGCAGAGGTCGGGCCTGCCGGTCTGCGCCAGCGAGACCGTAGCGACCCGCTCGCAGTTCCTGGAACTGCTGCGCAAGGGCGCGGTCGATTACGTGATGCTCGACGTGTCGTGGTGCGGCGGCCTGAGCGAAGCCAAGAAGATCGCCACGATGGCGGAGGCGTTCCAGCGGCCGGTTGCCCCGCACGACTGCACCGGGCCGGTGGTCTTCGCGGCATCGATCCACCTGTCCCTCAACCTGCCGAACGCCATTTTCCAGGAATCCGTCCGCGCCTATTACAGCTCCTGGTACCGCGATCTCGTGACGGTCATGCCGCGCATCGAGGACGGCTACATCCATCCCTTCGCGGGTCCGGGGCTCGGCCTGGAGCTCAGCTCCTTCGTGATGGACAATCGGGAGCGGATTCAGCAGACCACGACAAAAGACGATCTGTAGGCGCGACGCCCGCGGGTCGAGACCCTTCGTCGAAAAGGCCACCAGGCACCGGAAGCTGATGGGTCGGCTCGGCCGGGACGCAGGTCAATCCTGCGGAAAATGCGCGCGTAGGTGCAGCCGGCGCAGCGGGGCACGCCATTCGGCTGATATTCTCCGTAGCTCGACCGCTGCGCATAACGAATTTCAGTCCAAGCGCAATATGCTGGGCTGGCCATCGATGACTTGAACTTGCATCGCAATCCGCCAGGACATGCTTCGTATTTAGCAATCATGCCAGAGCGGGTGCCGAAACGCCTAATTTAAGATGCAGCCCCGGAGATCACGGCGGGGGTGGCTACCACCCTCGCCTTTTTATTGGTGGGAATTGAGGTTCTGGTGCCAATACCGTGTCGGCACCGCGCGGCTGCCAGAGTCTACTGGGTCTTGCGCGGATCATCCACCTCGTTGACGTATCGGATATTGAACGGCCCGCGCGTGCTCAGCTGGACCACGGTCGGCTCTTCGATGAGCACGTAGTGTTCCATGCCAGGACCCATGGTGATGACTCCGCCCGCCTTCACGGCAGTGGTGCCCTTCTCATCGGCGGTCTTGCCCATGCCGACCTTAGCCTGCCCCGAGATCACCGTCACGATCTCATCGACCGAATGGGTGTGCGGCGGGATCTTGTAGTTCGCCGGGAGCTTGAGCCGCAGGACAAACATTCCCTCCTTGCTAGGGTCCCCGTAGAGCACGGTGGATTGAGCCCCCTTCGGGAGGAAGGGCGGCCCGTCCTTCCAGACTTCCTGACCCACATTGGTCATCGTGTGCTGGTGGGTCTGGGCCTGGGCCGGGGCGAGCCCCAGCAACAACAGGGGAGCAACGAGGAGCAGTTTCATCGGCGGTCTCCAAAGTTGAATTCAGAACGCCACACGCGGTCGCCCGCGCCCCGACGCTAATCTCTTAACCCATCATGTCAATCTGCGGTTGATTACGTTTCGTTGGCGGCTGCTGTGGATTCCTCTTCCAGTAAGAACTGATGAAGTATCTTCCGTATATTGGGATCACCCAATCAGGATCGAGGCGTGCCCCGCCGCTGCCGCCAGATCCGGGTGAAGCGCACTCGGATCTGGCGGCGTCAGCGAGTTCTACCAATTGTGATCGCGCCGCCTGGCACGGGTCGCTGATTTCCAGGCTGGTGATCCCGACGACGATTTCTTCATCGTCTCGAACAAGGCCTCCACCCTGTCCGGCACCGTGACCCATGCGGGAGCGCGGGGATCGGATGAACTGATCGGGCGGAACGTCCTGTCCACCATGACCTTCATGACGCCCGATGCGTACGAGCGTGTGCAAGCGACAAACGCCTGGACCGGACGCTCGGACCTCGTGGGCCTGCGCCATATTGACGAGTTCAACCAGACGGCGGGGCGTAATCTCGGCTACCGGAAGAGCGGGGACGTGAGGCACGTCCTGCTGGTGAACCGGCGGCTGTTCGGGCTGCTGACGGGCGGGGAGAGCCTTTGCGGCGAAGCCGGTACGACTTCCGGCTCCATATGGACCGGCACAAGCGCTACGAGATCAAGCGGGCGGGGTAAGACCCCGCCGCAAAACCCTCACGCAGGTCGTACTCCTTATATCCCTCTTACCAATAGGACGTGTGTGAGGGATTTTCCCCATCACACCCTCGCCTGATCATAGACCCTTGTTCATGGCAGGCGGGACCGGCAGGCCCAGGACCGGAAGGCCGAGCGCAGCGAGGTCGAGGACCGCCGTGCCGTCGCCGGCCCACCCGTCACGAGCGGGTGCGCTCGCAGCGCCTACCCTCGATTTGTCCTCCAAGCCGAGCAACCCTGTCCCCACAACCTCATGCCGTGCCAGTCTCCAGATGTCGGCCCGGTACGGACACTTGCGCACCGACGACCTTCACAAGGAGCTTGAGCGGGTAACACAAAAACGGTCACAGGAGCGCCAGATCCGAAACCCAAAATTGTCGTCGGATCAGGGGGAGGAACATACACGACGATCCAGAAAACCGTTGGACTGGAATGGTTTGGGATCGTCTGGGATGTTCGGGAGAGATGGTACAGCCGCCCCGGCTCGAACGGGGGACCCCCAGATCCACAATCTGGAAGACAACGCTCACTCTCACTCATTCCTGCTCACATATATATTGCCACAAGCCTTTGACAGAGTTTATAAATTAGCTGATGTTAGCTGAGCGTTAGCCCATGTGAGTAGCGCGTTTCGTTAGTACGCTGTTAGCCAGAGGCCTAGTTATGAGCCGCCGCAGGTCGCTTTCGGACGCAGGGGTTGCTGCACTCAAGCCCCAAGCTAAACGCTATGTTGTACCCGACCCTGAGTTGCGTGGACACTACGTCCGTGTGCCACCCACCGGCGCCAAAGCGTTCTTGACAGTCACTCGTGACCCGAACGGCAAGCAGGTTTGGACTACTATCGGCCCAGCGGACGCGCTCCCGATTGAGGAGGCGCGGAGCAAGGCTCGTGACGTGCTTACACGCATCCGTTGAGGGCTGCCTCCCTTTGAGGAGGCCCCCGCCAAGCCCGCTGCTTTCGAGGATATTGCTGAGCAATGGCTCACCCGCCACGTGCGGGCAAAAGGATTGCGCTCGGAGGGTGAGGTCACCCGCCTGCTCAAGGCACATGTTTTCCCTGTTTGGAAAGAAAGATCGTTCCTCAGCATTCGGCGCAGCGATGTTGCCGCTCTCCTCGACCATGTCGAAGACGAGCACAGTGCCAAGCAAGCCGATGCTGTCCTTGCCGTTGTGCGCGGCATCATGAACTGGTTCGCTACGCGGCACGACGACTACATGCCTCCGCTTGTGCGCGGCATGCGGCGCACCGACCCCAAAGCCCGTCAGCGGGCTCGTATTCTAGATGACAACGAACTGAGCGCAGTCTGGAAGGCAGCAGAGGGCCGAGGTACGTTCGGCGCCATGGTGCGTCTTGCGCTCCTGACAGCACAGCGCCGTGAGAAAGTGGCTAACATGCGTTGGGCCGACATCTCGGCTGACGGGGATTGGATTATTCCCACTGATGATCGAGAAAAGGGGAACGCTGGCATTCTTCGACTTCCGGAGGTTGCGCTCTCAATTGTTCAGGCGCAGCCGCGCCTAGGAGAAAACCCATACGTCTTCGCTGGCCGTTCGAAAGGCGCCTTCAACGGATTCTCCAAGGGCAAGAAGGCACTCGACGCTACATTGCCACCAGACATGCCCCAGTGGCAGTTTCACGACCTACGACGCACAGCGCGCTCACTAATGTCCCGTGCGGGCGTCCGATCCGATATCGCAGAGCGGATTATGGGCCATGCGATTGGCGGCGTCGAAGGCGTCTACGACCGCCATTCATACTACAGGGAAAAGGCGGACGCGTTGCGTAAGCTCGCAGAGCTAATCGATAGGATCGTTAACCCTCAGAATGCGTTCAACGTGGTGCCGATCAGCAGGGAGCAATGATGGTCGACGTGACGGAAATGCGCGCTAAGCGCGCTATAGATTACGCCCGCAAGGGCGATTTCGCCCCGCTGATCGAGTACCTTGAGAGCCCAAATCTTGTGATCACGAGCGAGGTACGTACGGTTCTAGTACAAATAATAAAGGGGGACCTAAAGCCTCCTCCAAATCGGATCGGCGGCAAAGCCGAAAAGGTCCAGCGAGACATCGCAATTACTCGACGCTTCACCGAGCTTCAAGAGCAAGGTTCCTCCGTTAAGAGCATTCTGATTGCTCTCGCGCAGGAGTTCGGCGTCAGCCAGGAAACCGTTCGCGACGCGAGGAAGGCATATCAGGACGATTGGAAGAAGCGATCTGACGTCTGAGGTGCACTCCCGACCAATTCAACAAATTACTCGCTACTTTCCTGTATACATTTTAGTCGGCACTTTCATGTAGGAATTATTTCAATTTCACCGCTTGAACATCAACGAATCTCGACGCATATTTGATCGCATCGAAGCACAGCGATGAACATGCGAGAACATACATGACGAAATTGCTGAGATTCCCAGACCTAAAACATCGGAATATAGTTCGTAATTGGCCAACTTTACTTCGTTTGATCAACCGAGAGGGCTTCCCGGCTGGCGTTCGACTCGGCTCGAATATGAGAGCCTGGCCTGAGGACGAGATTGAGGCCTGGATCGAGAGTCGACGTATCGTCACTCCGGATGAAAGTCTTAAAGAACAACTCTCCGTGAGTCACAATAGACGAACAGATCTCTTCAAGGCACAAGGCACCGGGAGGCCCATCTAAGATCCCGCCGACGGTGCTCTAAGCTGTATAGCTCCTCTAAAAAGGCACATCTGACCGATCCTCGTCAGATCATGCCGGAGGCTGTCCGCAACTCGATGCACAAAACTGCACTGGGTATAGCAGTTTAGCCGCAGACTGGGGGAAGGAAAACCCGGCAGGAGGTACGAACTCCGCCGGGTCAAAACCGTATTGGGGTTCCTTTCGAATGCCTGGCCTTGCAGGGCCGGACATTCACAACTTAGGCCGGGAAGGGCCAAAGCTAGTGGAAATAGTGGGTGTCGAGTGTGGGAATGTCAAGGGGGACAACCCTCCACTTTCGAGCGTCGAACAGGGCGCAAAGCCTTGTGAGATAACGGTTCGCCGCTTTTTCCGAGCGCTGCACGCCCACCTCGCGAAAGCCTTCGCCAACGCCTACAAACCGGGTCTTTTACAGCTCGTTGGGGTTATCCCAGACGGCCCATCTCAGCACCAGCGTTTCCAGATCGGCGACGTGGACGGCATGGTCGTCACGGCAATGGCTTGGAGTGCAACTGAGCACAACGTTTACGTCGAGGGCCGGACAGTTGCAGAGGATACGCCGCGCAAGCAGCGAGGAACTAAGGAATACACTCGTGGAGTATTCGCACTGGTCGTCGATTCCGATGCCGATAAAGGTCAATCCTGGGAGCCGACCTTTGAACCGTCATTCACGATCAACACTTCGCCCGGGAATTATCAATACTGGTTCCTCGTCAACCAAGCGCTTCGCCGGGAGGACGCTGAACCACTCGGCGTCCGGCTAAAGGCGGAAACCAAGACCGACAGTGACACTGGCCTCCCGACGCAACCTTATCGCGTCCCCGGCCTCTGCAACTACCCGAATCAGTCGAAGCGCAAGCGAGGTCGCAGCCCCATACCTGCGCCCGTGGAACTCATCTCGCTCGATGGCAGGCGTTGGACAGCTGACGAGCTGGGAGGTGTCCTGCCCGACATCAAGGCACCCGAACACGCTGCGCACGAGCTTAGGACAGGACGAACGGGGCGGACTAGCGCGGCGGTCAACTCGATGTTCGCCGAATTAGGCGACACCCACCCTGAGGGTCGATCCGGGCTGTTCATGGCGGCGGTCGCCGCTGCCTACCGCAAGGGTCTGTCGCTAGATGACACCGAGGAGGTCGCCCGAAAATACCCGAACGGGTGCGCCTCGAAGTATCTTGAGCGGGGCGACCGGCTGCGCGAGGAGATCGAGCGCGTGCTAAAGAAGGTGGTGGAAGGGAGCGTGGTGCTGCCCACGTCAATGCCGCCAACCTATCCTGACAACTCCGTGTCGCTGGGCACCGGACGGGCACAAAATGTCGAGGCGATCCGTGCCTTCCTTGCGACCCTGGACGAGCCGCCTGCCCATTGCTTCACCGTCAACGGTGGGGCCGCGATTACCCTCGCACCTTCAACGTGGGTGCACACGCTCCAGGCCTCGACCGGGATCGGAAAAACCCAGATCGCGGCAAGGCAGATCGCAGACTATGTGAAGGCCGCGCGGGCACGCGGGGAGCGCCGTTCCTTCGTCTACCCTGTGCCGACCCATCGGCTGGGCGACGAGATTGCCGACAAGTTCAGGCGCTTTGGCATGGCCGCCCGCGTATATCGGGGCCGGGATGCTGAGGACCCGACTCGCCCAGGCGAGAAGATGTGCGGCAACATGGCAGCAGTGAACGATGCCCTCGCGGTCGGCGCGGATGTTTCCAAATCATGCTGCAAGGGCAAGGCTCTTGATGGTACGGAAGTCAAGTGCGTCTTCCACGATCAATGTGGGTACCAGAACAATCTTCGCGACGACTCGGATGTGTGGATCATCCCACATCAGACAATGTTCCACCCGGTCGAAGCGATCAAAGACATTGCGGGAGTCTTCATTGACGAAAGTTTTTGGCGTAGCGGCGTTCTAGCTACTGACGAGGACACGGATGGCGAGGGTAAAACCCGCAAAGCCAAGGGGCTTTCGCTCGATGAGTTCTCGACCCCCACCGGGGACATTGTGCTCGACAACATCCGGGACAAGCTAGCCCAAGCCTTGCGGATGAACGGCGCCGGTCCGCTTCGCCGATCCAGTCTCGACGCAGTGGGGTTGACGGTAGGGGATTGTGAGACCGCGCGTAGCACCGAGTGGAAGCTGATGGAGGAGGTCCCATTCTACCCCGGCATGCCCGCAGACGAGCGCAAGGCGATTACCACTGCCGCGCTTAGGAACAAGCGGGTCGCTCGCTTCGTCAGACGGTGGGTTGCCCTTTGGCACGCTGCACAGGCGCTGCTGGAGTTGGATGACCAAGGCGCGATTTCAGGGCGGGTTTTCACAAGGGATGAGGAAACCGAGCACGGTACCGTCCGGATCGTGCATACGCGCGGGGTCCGTTCCGTCGTGAAGCAGTTTCAGGCTCCGACCCTCGTCATGGACGCGACGCTCCCCCCTCGCCCGATCCTTGAGGCATTTTTCCCGTCGTATCGCTTCCTCGCCGAAACACAGGTCGAGGTGCGCCTGCCTGAGCATGTGAAGGTGCGCCAAGTCGTGGATGCGCATGTCGCAGATCGCAAACTAAAGGTTGAGAAGCACTTCAAGGAAATGCGGCGCTATATTCTCAAGCGCTATATCGAGTTCGGGCGGCAACCGACGCTCGTGATCGCACAGAAAGCCCATGCGCTGCGCCTTCGTGAAGTGCTCCCCAAGGGCATCTCGGTCGAATGGCTCAATAACATCGCGGGCAACGATAAATACGGTGATGTCCGCCTGCTCATCATGGTCGGGCGCACGATGCCGCGACCTGAGCAGGTCGAAGCGATCGCCGGCGCGCTCACAGGAGTGATGCCGCAGGCGGCGAGGATCGGAAAGGACGGGAAGCCAACCTACAATCGGGTGATTGCGGCCATCCGACAACACGGCAACGTCGGGTTCGCAATCGACGTCGATTGGCATCCGGATCAGATTGCCGAGGCGGTGAGGTGGCAGATTTGTGAGGGGGAGGTGATCCAAGGTCTCGGACGAGGCCGGGCGATCAATCGTACAGCCGGGAACCCGCTTCAGATCGACATTCTAGCGAACCTTGTTCTCCCGATCACAGTCGGGGAGATCGCCTCCTGGGATGAGGTCGAGGTCGGGTTGGAGATCGAGATGATGACAGACGGCTGGTTCATCGAGAGCTCCACCGACATGGCGGCGCTGTGGCCGGATGTCTGGAAGGACAAAAAATCAGCCGAAAACTGGTGGGCGGGCAAGGCCCGCGATTTCACCCTCTCCGCCCTTGTAAGGACCTATAACAAGGGTCGGGAGGGTGAAATCGGCCCCTCATGGCAGGCGATCGAGTATCGCCCCAAAGGACGAGGGCAGCAGACCCGAAAAGGGTATTACCACCCGTCCATGATCGCGGATTCCGAGGCATGGTTGACCGAGCGCCTTGGCCCGATGGCCTATTTCGCGGCGATCGCCTCCCCACCGCAGGCATGTGCCCGAGAACAGACCGTGGTTGCGCAGGATCAGGATGCTCCCTTGCCGCCTATTCCGCCTTGGTGGAAGGATGGCCGCCCGTCGCCCCCTCTCATGCCCTCGCCACCTCCCTGGCCAGGCGGGCCCGAGCATGTGCCCGTTATCCCACCGCCAAACCTTGGTTCGCCGCCCTGGGCGACGCCGCGATGAGGCGCGACGAAACTGAACCTCATACTCCGAGTATGATGCTCAAAATAAAGGGGCTTGGGGGCATTTCCTCCCGGCCCGTAGTGGGTGCAGGGACCAGTGCCTAATCGCCCGTGTGCGCCCGTTTATGGCGATTTGCGAGGGCATCGAACATGCGGCGTGGGGCACAGCGATGAAAGACATAGCCCGTCTTATTCACGACGGTTAGCCACGCGTGGGCCAAGTCATTGGCAGTCCTAGACTTTTCGCCAGAATGGCAGTGGACGCAGATTGTCTCAGCCGGAAATCCGAGAAGCCGTTCCCTGTCAGGGCTTTAAGGCTGATCAGACACGCCCTGGTGAATAAGACGGGATAGAATACGGGGACGAGATTTTCGACTTGCGGCGCATGCGTATCAACTCCGCACAGCGAGGGTGGCCGAACCCAACGGGCGTCACCCGCGTCCATCCCTAATACTACTATACTGGATGCTCTTTATTTTGGTGACTGCGCCTCTACGCACGTGGACTCTGAATACCACGGTCATTCTGACCGAACATAGGGCACCGCAATGCAGTACAGTATCAATTTTCATCACACCTTCACTGTAGAAGATGATGACACCGAAGTGTACCGTAATTTAATGCCGGAACCGATTAACATTACGTTAGATGAGGCTACAACGATTCCTGTTGTAGGGGATTACGTCCGCATTCGAGAAAATCAGGAGGAGATTTGGGGGAAGGTGCAAGATCGCTTCTTCTCCTATGAGGGCGATACATGTATGGTCGAGATCCTCATCAAAACAGATCATGTGTCGCGGGCGTTAGATCTGCATCGACAAGCGCTCGCCGAGCGCCCGTAAGTAGTCCTCCTCGGGCCATTTAACTCTCGCAGAGGCGAGGAGGCATGAAAAGGGGCGATTGAGATTGTCGACCTGCTTCCTCGTTATCTCTAGGGTTCGTCCGAATAACAGTCTCGACAGCGAGTGTGCGGGATGACTCACTTGGCACATCGCTAAGACCTTTCGCTGAACTCGTGACGAGGGCAACTCGAAAATAACGCGGCGTGAGGGCGTTTCTCCTCGTCGCCGTAGGGTTCTAAAGGGCGAGGGTGCAACCGCCCGCGTCCGCCCGATTGCGGCGATTTGCGGTGCGATCGAACATGCGTGCAGAGGATGGCCGCGAAGCATGTGGGTTGTTTGATGGCCAACAACGCGCGGCCGCGCGTACTGGTCCTCAGTATTTGTGCCATGATCGGCTCGGAGCTTCCAGCCCGCTCTCAAGTTTTCTGAGAGTAAGCGGCTCAAGATGTTGCTTGATCGAAGATAATAACATCACAGAGTGCCGTCAAACGACTGTCAGAGAGATGTTTCAGAGGGCCGTCAAATGGAGGCATGGGTACTCGCATCTTCTGAGCCAATAAAGCCTCGACTGTATTAAGAGCCAGACGGTAACGATGCCCTTCCGGACTTGCTGTATCATGCTCCGATGCGGCTTCCATCAGCAGGTCGCGCGCGACTTCCAGTGCTTCCGCCGTTCTCATTGCTTCCATCGATTCCCCCTGTTGCCCGCCGAAGACAATCACAGTTATCAAGTATATGCACCGCCGTACTTACCGGTTGAGCAGGATACCAATCCAACTACGATGCGGCCGGCGCTGCCTCTAATTGTCAAGCTACTCCTTCTGCAGCAACGTCAATTCAGTACCTCTTGCAACCTGTCACGAACGGTTAACTGATCTCCTCGAAATTGCCTAGCAAGAGGCGAAGCCGGGCAGACGACCGGAGCGCTGCTCGACTGCGTACAGTTTTTCCTATGTTCCACAAGTGCGGACCGACAGAAAGGTGGTGACAGGCATGACTGGAGATGCAGTTAATGCCATTCTCGGCTGGCCAGACTGACACAGTTAATATAATTCGGTGTCACCAGAGGCGAGGTTCCTAGCTGAATGCAATCCGTTGTCCTCATAACCACTTGCACAGGCCGAAAGCGTGTTCGGCCGAAGGATGACGTGCATTTCCGTCACATGCGAGGCAGGGATATCCAAGCTGCCGCTCGCGACTGGGTCGAGCGCATTGCCAGCGTGGACTGCGCTACGACAGCTAACGAGTTGTACAGCGGACGTGGATTCGCGGAGGCAAAGCGGGCGGCCGCACTGCTGGGTGCCCCTCTTAAGATTGTCTCCGCCGGCTTGGGGCTGATCGACTCTGATAGGCCGGTGCCGGCCTATGAGGCGACTATCTCGCCTGGGTCGCCGGACTCAATTTGCTCTCATCTCGGAATTCAGCCTCAAATCTGGTGGGCTGCGCTGAAGGAGCAGTTGCAATTCAAGTGGCCTCCGGATGACAAACTTCTGCTTATTGCGGCGTCTGGCCCATACCTTGAAATGATAGAGCAGGACCTCCTCAGATTACGGATCGAACGCCTCCGTCTTTTCACTCGAACGAGGATTAGTGAACTCCCGAAGGCCTTGCGGTCTGCGGTGATGCCGTACGACGGTCGCCTTGACGCAGAATGTGCACGCCCAGGTACCATTGCTGACTTTGCTCAGCGCGCTTTGGCTCATTTCGTAGAGCACGTGTTGCCCTATTCGCTAATGGGATCAACCGATGATCACGCGGCCTTAGTAAGGTCGAGTTTGAATTCACTCGAGGCCCCTGTACGGCGAACTGGACGAGGAGCAACCGACGAGGAAATTAAGTCGATTATCCGGGCGCACTACGAGTCCGTTGGTGGGCGAAGCTCCCTCATGCTTCGGAAGTTGCGAGACGAGATCGGGGTCGCCTGCGAACAGTCTCGGTTCAAGGTGCTTTTCAAGGCAGTGGCGCGGGACCAGGAGGAGATGGCATGTCTCCCTTTGTAGGTACCGTTGTGGTTCGAGCACTCCGTGCCGTCCAAGGTGACGGGATATTCGTGTACTCTTTCTTTTTACACGGATCTGATATCACAAAGGTTGCTGATATCTCCCGCATTTCGCGGGATGACGCTGATGGATTGCGTGGCTTTCAACGGAAAGAAATTCGGGAACATGTGAATTCGATCGCCGAGTTTTTGAACAGTGGACCGGTGCTATTTCCGAATGCGATCATCCTAGCCCTGTCGCCGGAGATCGAGTTCAGGCAGTCGAGGGGGCCTGCTCCCGAAGGGCTTATCGAGGCAGCACAGAGTGGCACCCTCACCATACCGGTTTACCCCGAGGGGCAGCGAGCAGCCTGGATCGTTGATGGTCAGCAGAGATCATTAGCTCTCGCTAAGGCTAAGAACTCGACCTTCCCGGTGCCTATCGTTGGATTTGTCTCATCGGACGTCGGGACGCAGCGCGAACAATTCATTTTGGTCAACAAGGCAAAGCCTCTGCCGACCCGACTCATAAATGAGTTGCTCCCGGAGATCGGAAGCATCCTGCCGCGTGACCTCGCCCCACGAAGGTTGCCATCTGAACTCTGCAACTTGCTCAACCGGGATCCTTCATCCCCCTTTTACCGCCTGGTCCGACGCGAGTCCGACACTGAGCAGAATAAGGCGGTCGTTATCGACACAGCACTAATCGACGCGGTAAAGCGCAACCTGCGCCCCCCACTCGGGGCCCTAAGCCAGTTCAACGGACCTCCAGCGATAGATACGGATGCAATGTACCGCAGCCTTGTCATGTACTGGTCGGCTGTGCGGGACACGTTTCCAGAGGCGTGGGGCCGAAAGCCGGCAGAAAGCCGATTGATGCACTCAGCTGGTATTCGGGCCATGGGAGCCCTGATGGACCCGATTATGCTCCGGGCAGAAACATCAACTGCCGTCGAGGATGAGGTCCGTCGCTCTCTCAGCCGTCTCGCGCCCTACTGCCGCTGGACCGAAGGTGTATGGGAGGAGTTAGGCTGGCACTGGAATGAGGTGCAGAGCACACCACCCCATATTTCCAGACTATCGGATTACCTCGTTCGCCTCGACCGTGATCTCGCGAGGCCGCAGCGATGAAGTTCATTTTTGCCGACTCCATCGATATGGTCGACCCGAACTATGACATGCTGGCTGATCGCCATGCACCCACTCGTAAGCCGTATTGGGATGACCTCTACCCACATGAAATCCTAGGGTATGCCCCCTATGATGGCATCCTCGTCTCACGCGGGATCGTTGGCGACCATCGCGTGGCAGGAAAATACAGTGCCTCTCAGGCGATGCGGTTCCAAATTGAAGGAGCGCGCAGGTTCCTACGGCTTGATAGGGAGCAGTTCAGAGACCTCCCCATCTTCGGCGATTGCGGCGCCTTCACCTATGTGAATGAGGACATTCCTCCCTACAGTCCCGAGGAGATGATGGATTTCTACGACCATGGCGGCTTCACGCATGGCTGCTCGGTTGATCATATCATCTTCGACTACGAGGATGGACTGTCCGAGCTTGAGGGGGAAACTCCAGAGCGCCGGCGTCGGTTTGATATCACGCTCGAGAACGCTGACCGGTTCATTCAATTGGCTTGTCGCATCAGCAATCGCTTTACACCTCTCGGCGTGGTCCAGGGGTGGTCTCCTGGCAGCATGGCGGTCGCGGCTCATCGACTTGTTCGGATGGGTTATACCTATCTCGCTATCGGCGGAATGGTACCGCTAAAGTCCAGCCAAATCCGGAACTGCCTACGCGCAATCAGGTCTGCTGTTCCTTCCGATACTAGAATCCATATTCTCGGATTTGCAAAGGCAGACGACATCGAGTCGTTCATCGAATTCAACATTACGAGCTTTGACACCACGTCGCCTCTCATTCGTGCCTTCAAGGATAAGAAGGATAACTATTATCTTCCCGGAGATCACGGTCGCCTGAAGTACTACACTGCCATTCGAGTTCCCCAATCCATTGAGAACTCAAGATTGCAGCGGCTTGTTAAACGTGGTGCATTTCGAGCAGAGGAGCTCACGTCACTCGAGAAGACGTCCCTCGCAGCGCTCCGCGCATTCGACCGTGGCGAGTGCGATGTAGAGGAGACCACACGTGCTGTCATGGCCTACAATGCCATCCTTGCAACGGAACGGCCCTACGACGAGGTGGCTGAAACGCCCGGAATGAAGGTGCTGGCGGAGAGGTATCGAGAAACGCTTTCTGATCGCGCTTGGCGTCGATGCTCGTGTGCCATCTGCCAGAGTGCCTCGATCGAGGTCATGCTCTTCCGTGCAAGTAACCGTAACAAGCGCCGCGGTATCCACAATCTTGGCGTTTACAAGCGCCTTATCGACAATCTCGACCTGAAAGAGGCTATTTGAATGCCCCGCCTATCCTTCACAGCCGTTCGGGCTGACCAGAGCAAAGACCATACAGTTGCAACCTTTGCGGCCTCAGCACGAGACATTCTAACCTTTGCTTCAATTGATCGGATCGGTCGTGATGAAGAGGGTAACCTGAGTGGGTTTCAACGTCCCCAAATCGCGGCCCACATCCGAGAGATCCGGGATTATCTGGAGAAACCAGACGCCATCCTGCCGAACCCGATTGTCGTTGCCTTTACAAAAGGGGTGGAGGTCATCGAAATCGGCGACTCAATCTGCAAGATTGGAATCGATATCTCTCGAGGCCCATTAGGCCTCGTTGTTGACGGGCAGCAACGCCTGACGGCCTTATCACAGTTGGAAGACAAAGGTTTCAAAGTCTTCGTGTCGGTGGTGATCTGCAAAAATGAAGCGGAGCTGCGTCGACAATTTGTCCTGATCAACAACACGCGGCCGCTGCCGAAGTCGCTTATTTATGAACTGCTCCCGGGAGTTGAAAACCTGCCTGCCCGCTTCGACGGACGATCCACCGCCGCAGAGTTCATCGATCGGCTGAACTACGCCCCCTTTTCTTCATTGAAGGGGCAGATCCATCAGCATACCAACCCAGATGGGCTCATCAGCGATACTGCGCTGCAAAAAGTCATCATGAATTCGCTGAGCGACGGTATCATGCGTGACCTAATGCAGACCCCAAATGGTCGGGATCGCAGCCTGAGGCTGGTTAGTGAGTTTTACAAGGCTGTTCAGATGGTGTTTCCGGAGGCATGGTGGGGGCATACACCTAAGACCTCACGCCTCCTTCATGGTGCCGGCATTGGGGCACTTGGATATGTGATGGAGGTCCTTGCGACGCTGGATGGTGCGCGATCCTGGGAAGAATTCACGAAGGGCTTGGGGTGCCTGGCAGATCGAACAGCGTGGACGAGCGGTCATTGGGACTTCGGCGGGGGCGACGTGCGCCACTGGAAGGCGATCCAGAACGTCAACCGCGATGTTACCACTCTTGCACAGTATTTGGTGAAGATCGTGCGTGCTGATCTGAAAGCGCGGCGGTCCAAGAGTATTCCATCGGCCCCCCTGCTAGACGCGCTAACAGGTTGATAGTAGATGGTGTATTCGGTCAAAGAAATATTTAAGACGCTGCAGGGAGAGGGCGCTCACGCGGGGCGAGCTGCCGTCTTCTGCCGATTTTCTGGCTGTAATCTGTGGTCCGGGCGCGACGAAGATAGGAGCCGCGCGGTTTGCCGTTTTTGCGACACTGATTTCGTAGGAACAGATGGTGCCGGCGGCGGGAAATTCCAGTCAGCTGCCGTCCTGGCGAAGGCTATTGAATCCGCCTGGTCGGGTTACCAGTGCGAGCGATTCGTTGTCTTTACAGGGGGCGAGCCACTGCTCCAGATCGATGAGGACCTCATTAAGGCGGTGCAACAGCAGGGATTCGAAATAGCAGTCGAAACCAACGGATCAATAACTGCGCCTTCAGGTCTCGATTGGATCTGCGTCAGCCCAAAAGCCGGTGCAGAACTGCGTCAATTGAGCGGCAATGAACTTAAGCTCGTATATCCGCAGACTGGGCTTTACCCGGGCGAATTTTCTGATCTCGCGTTCAGCCACTTCTGGCTGCAGCCTATGGACGGACCGGATCGTGAGGCGAATACGGCCGCGGCCGTGGATTATTGCCTTCGGAATCCTCGCTGGAGGCTGAGCCTGCAGACACACAAGCTAATCGGGATCCCATAGATGTTCGCGTCGATTAAGCAATTCTGGTTCGAGGCTGCTCACACGCTCCATCATTCGGTTGACTCAGAGCCTAGCCGGCGCCTTCACAGCCATTCATATCTTCCGGAGGTGCCAGCGCGCAGCATACCGAATCCTGCAACCTACCGCGATAGCAGTGGACATGTCTGCAGCTACTTCGGTTCTACTGACGCGGGGCATAGATGATGATAGGAGGCGCTCTCGTTCTCTTCTCTGGTGGGCAGGACTCCACCACATGCCTCGCCTGGGCTCTCGACCGTTTCGATTCCGTCGAAACAGTAGGATTCGATTATGGCCAGCGCCACCGAGTGGAACTCGAGTGTAGGGCGCAGATTCGCAGCCGACTGGCCGAAACGTTACCTCACTGGGCTGAGCGCCTTGGGGATGACCACACCGTTCGCCTCGAAGCCTTAAGCGAGCTCTCCAATACGAGCCTCACGCGTGATGTTGAAATCACTATGGGGAAGGACGGTCTCCCGAACACCTTCGTGCCAGGGCGCAATCTCATCTTCCTTACGTTCGCAGCGGCTCTGGCATACCGACGCGGCCTGAAGCACATCGTAGGTGGAATGTGTGAGACCGACTTTTCTGGCTACCCAGACTGTCGCGACGACACCATCAAAGCCATGCAATTGGCATTGAACCTAGGCATGGATAGACGCTTCGTCCTCCATACTCCCTTGATGTGGTTGAACAAAGCTGAGACTTGGGCGCTCGCCAATGATCTTGGTGGGGCTGCATTGGTCGAGATTGTACAGAAGGATTCTCATACCTGCTATCTCGGCAATCGAATCCATATGCACCATTGGGGATACGGGTGTGGTGAATGTCCTGCCTGTGAATTACGTGCGGCTGGGTACGAGACCTGGCGTGCGGCTGCACTGGCGTGAGAGGAGCGTTCGATGAATCTTGAGATGAAGCGCCAGATCGAAGGTATCACGTTCTTGGTGGCCTTCGCAGCGTCAATCCCAGCTGCGAACTGGATGATCGGTCACGTAGGAACGGTTTGCGTTCCCAGCGGACCATGTCTTCTTCCGGTCGCGCCGGGCATATCGGCACCAAGCGGCGTTCTAATGGTTGGCTTTGCCCTGGTGTTGAGAGATCTCGTTCAACGTCGCATTGGAAAATTATGGACGCTCGTCGCGATTGTAGCCGGCACAATCCTGTCTGCTCTTTTGGCTCCGCCTGCTCTCGTGATCGCTTCAAGTACCGCCTTCTTGCTATCTGAACTGGCAGACTTCGTTGTATATTCACCGTTACAGCGCCGCGGGCTTCTAACCGCGGTCATTGCAAGCGGTGCCGCTGGCATCCTGGTAGATAGTGTGCTCTTTCTGTGGTTAGCCTTTGGAGATCTTTCTTTCCTAGCTGGACAGGTTATCGGCAAAGCGTGGGCAATACTCCTTTCGCTACCGGTTGTTTGGTTGCTTCGTGAACGGGACCTTCGGATTGGCTTGAGAATGGCGTAGTTGAGTTGTTTTACCTATGACTACATACAGTAGGAGGCATGCTAATCAGCCAGGACGCGGAATGCGGAGCATCCAGTTGAGACCGCCGCTCGTTAGCGCTGCGGCGGAATGCGGCGGAATGCGGCGGGAGTGGCTGATGCTCTTGTTGGAATAGGAGATGATCACGTCGCCGGGAGCGATTTACCGCGTGTTGTTTTAAGGCTGTGTTGCGGCTGCCCTCGTCCTCCCGTGGCTAGCAGATGTAGCCACCACAGATCTCAAATGTATGCTTGTTCACCTTCTGATACTCGGAATTCCGTTCAAGGTTCTCAAGCCGGCTCCGCGCGCAATACCCAATCCTCGACAGCCCTCAAGATGCTCACCGCACCGCGGCCGGCTGCATAGACCAGAGGCCGCTCGCCGCGCCTCATCCGAATGAAGTCGGTGGCAGCATGGGAGGCTGACGCGGCCACGATCACGAAGAGATCAGCGTTTTCGGCGAGGGCTCGTAGGGGCCGGGTGCCGCCGTGGTCACTGTTGACCCGCACCTCCACATCGGGCGCCAGCCCCTTGAGGATCTCGCTGGCCTGGGCGCCCGCGGACTCAGTCATGGTGTAGACCGCGATGAGTTTTCCGGCGAGCCGAGCGGCAAGGTTCGCATCGTTCGGGGTGTCTATCTCGATTGCGAGGTCGCTTGGTAGGGCGCCGCTCCAACCTAGCGCCACCCCGAGTTGGGACAGGCTTCGCCGCTGGAGATTCGAGAGTTGGTGGGCGATCGGGGCGAGGCGCGCCAGCACCTCCTGCCAAAAGGTTTGGCGGGCGGCCTGGTCTGGCGCCGGCGCGGCGACGGTCTCTGCAAGGAGTTCGATAAGCCAGTAGGCGGTACGCAGGCCGGCGCCTTGCCCCGAGAACTCCAAAAGGTCGGCAAGCAGACGACGATAGGCTGCGGACGAGGGGCCGATTGCCAGCATCGCCCGAGCCAGCGCGCCGGCGGAATTCAGCATCGGCGCAGCGGCCCGGCCGCTCAGCAACAACCGGTCGAGCGCCGCCTCATAGACAGCGTATCCCGAAGGCCGAGGAAAATCCGGGTCGCGCTGCAGCCAAGCCACGAAGTGCGGCAAGCCTTCAAGTAGACGATCCGAGGTAGGGGACTCATCGCTGGCCGCGGTCAGGCGTTCCGCTAGTTGGGCGATCTCCGCAGGATCGCCAAGGCCAACCTCCCACTCTTGGGCAGCTTGACTGGCGATGCGGACCGCCGCCGTGAAGCCAGCCTCCTCGATCGCCACGAGCCAAGCCGCCCATGTAGTGGGTGGGGGCGCGGGGCCGAAGACTTGATCGAGGGCGGCCGCAGCGCGGCGGGGCTGTTCGGCCTGCAGGAGTGTGGCGCGCTCGACCGGGCTGAGGCGAGCGAGAAGCGCGCGCGCCTGTTCGATAGCCGATAGCGTGCCGCTTAGATCTGCGGTGATTACCGCAGCGGCAGCAGCTTCTGGGCCCGAGACCTCTGCTGAGTTGGGTGGTGAGGTTCGCACGCTCAGGTTACACAAAACATCTGCGAGGCCCGCAAGGTCAGCGTCGGATGCCAGGGCAGCGTCGGCGAAGCCATGGTTCGGCGGATCCGCTGCCAAAGCTTCAAGCGCGTAGAGGCGCCATCCCCCATTCTGCAAGCTAGGTGGTGCAGGAAGGCGTAGGAGACCGCGGGCGCGGCTGCGAAGTTCGTCCGTATAGCCATCCAGGTCCGGCGTGCGTTCCTCGAAGGCTGACCAGTAGAGGGCTTCGAGCAGGGCTGCCGTGACTGCTGGCGGCCGCCGCGTGCGCAACAGGTCGTCAAAGCCGCTGAGAGCCACGATGCCACGCCAAGCCCGCGCGGCGGCTAGAATCTCGATCTCCAGAAATTTGAGGTTCAGGGCATCGAGGCGATGTTCCCGGCGACACTGCTCCAGTAGTCGCCGCGCGTCATCAATGGCGAGCGCGTTCAGGTGGTCGCGGATGCGCGCCAGCAAGCGCCCTGTCGTCTCCGGAGGCGGCTCAGCTTCGGGCGGGGTGCGCCCCACCATCGCCACCAACCGTCGCAATGCGCGGACGGTTGAATCCGTCGTCTCGAGTGTCGGGACCAAGCGCGCGACCACCGCGAGGCCAGCATCAGCGAGTAGGCGTTCGTGTGCGAGTGTCCGGTCCAGGCGCGACGGCGCGCCAGCGAAATTCGTAAGCGTGGGTCCGGCGAAGGACAGGAGTAGAGGGCGCAAACGGCGCCATTGGGTTTGGGTCTGGGCAGCCGCATAGAAAACCGGAGCTTGGCCCATAGGACGCGTCCAGGCCAGCAGGCCACCTGGGAAGTCAGGATCCTGTGTCGTGGGTTCTAGGGTGTCGAGGAGGTGATCTGCGGCAGCGTTGAGAGCAGCACGATAGGCTTGGGCAAGGTCTCGGGCCTGGGCGAGGTCGGTGCCGATCACAGCTGCGCCCCCCACTTCTCCTCGAGTTGCAAGCGCCGCTCAGCCACGGCGGCAGGATCAGTCCGCAACAGCACGTGCTCGTCGTTCACAGTGACCCCGTTCCAGGTGAGATTCATTGAGCCCGATAGAACGTAGTCATCGCCTAACAGCCCCTTTTCGTGGAAGTCAGGGGCGGTCACCAACCGGACTGCCCCCGCCGCCTGCAGCGGTCGCATGCGCTCGATGAAGCCTCGGTTGTAGGCGTGATCCCGGATTAGCACGACGACGTCGCACCCTTTCGCAGCCAAGGCCTCGATCACCGTGGAGAGCCGGATGGGGGCGGCCGGCCAATCGGGCTGCAGCGCAGCAAACTGCCGAGCCTCGTTGTCGAGGATCTCGATATCGCTGATCCAACCGAAGCCGATCCAAAGCCGGCGGCTCGGCCTTAGCAGTTCGGTTGCGAACAGCGACTGCAGCACATCGCGAATCGCGCGGGTCTGGCCAGGCCCGGTTAGGTCGCGCGAAGTCATACCTGCTCCTGCACAGCGAGGACGACGACGACGCCATCGGCGCGACGCTCGGTCCGCTCGAGCTTCGGGAAAAATTGCAAGAAGCCGACATCTATAGGGGTGGTCAGCGCCTCCAGCACTGCGGAGCGGAGGCCCGCCAATCGGGCGTTGGGCGCGAAAAGCTCTACCGATCCGTCGCGTGCCAAGGCCGCAGTCAGGTCTGCGCGCCATCCGGCTGTGTCGAGCTCGACCCGGCGCCCCGCTCGCTGGAACAGCCGTCGCGCGAGCCTGGGGTCGGTGCTGCGTCGGCGGGCGTAGCGGTTGTATGACTGTAGCGCCCGCTGACTGATCTCAACCCCCCTAGGCCAAAGAAGGTTCGCCAACACCTGGGCGGCCTCGGCTGCTCCCAACTCCTGGGGCAGGCCCGCCGTAACTCGGGCGTGGGCACGAATGTCTGCGTCGAGCGCAAAAACGAAGGCTATCTCACGCACACCCACGGCGACGCCGAGCTGCGCCTCGAGCGTCCGCCAGCGGTCAAGCAAGTTAACGAGGAGGGTGTCCAAGGCCGGCCCGCTCGTAGGTGTCAGGAGGCGCGTGTTGAGGGACACACTGAGTGCATGTCCCACATCCAGACCGCGGGCGCTGAGCAGGCCATACAGGCGCCGCCGTTCAGCCTCCCGCTCGTCATAGCTTCCGGCCGCCCGGAGCGCCTGGACCGCCGCAGCGACCGCCACGTCGCTCTGGGCAAGGCGCACAAAGGTCTCGAGTCCTTCTGCGGCCAGTTCGTAGTCCGTCGGCGCGAGCGCCGCTTCAATGGCACGAAAGAGGGCGCGCGGCTCATCGGCGACCCGCCCGAAGACCGCCTGTAAGACGCCAGCACCGCCCAGGGTGGATTCGGTGACCCAGAGCCGCAGGCGCTCGCCCGCTTCGACATCGACCGTCAGGGAGTCGCTTGAGATGTGTCGGGGCACCAGGCTCACGCACGCTTGCAGCAGGGCTTCCGCCGTGGTCGCTGTGACCGTCTCAAGCACCCATTGCGAGAAGGCAGCAGGATCTGGGTTTGTCATTTCTGCGGCGACAGCGCGGAGACGGCTTCGGACATCGGGTCGATCGAAAAGGTCCCGAAGCGTTTGGCCCTGAGCGCTCAAGGCACTGTCGTCCTCCGCCAAACTCCCTTCGTCGTCCCCGAGCTCGCCGGGATGGTCAGTGACTCCGTGACCCTGGAAGACCGCCGTCAGCGCAGTGGCGAAGTGCTGGCGTGCGTCGGGGCTGTCGAGGATGGTCACGGCCGCCGTGGAGAGATCACTGCCGTCCCGGACGGCCCGAACGAGGACCGCGGCGACGAAGACCTGGTGCAGCCAGTCTCGTTGGAAGGCATCGACCTCGGGTGGAAGGCCGCGATCCGTCATCAGGCGGTGGCGCAGGTAGCCCAAGCGGCAACTTGCTAGGAGATCCGGCGGTAACGCGGCGATGCGGCCACGCGCTATTGTTAGGTCGAGCTCTGCAGTGAGCGCATCCACATCAATCTCGAAGCCGACCGCCGCTTGCGCTCCTTCGTCGTCAACGAAGCGGTACTGGATGCGTCGGTCGCCAGAGGGTCGGCGGATGACCGCCTCGCCGCCGACCGCGAAGCGGCGGACGCTGACGTAGCTACGGTGCCTATGCAGATAGGTAGCGAGGTATGGGATATGATCCCGCCAAGGATTGCGTGCGCCTAGGTCAATAACATGGGCGTCACCGCTTGGAGCGAACTCACTGCGCCAGTCTAACCAAGCGTTCGAGGTGGGACCAGCCACATGTTTGGCGGCTTGGCTGAGCCGCACCTGCCAGGGTCGGTAGACTGGGACCGGTTGCCCATCGGCTTCGAAGACGCCCACTAGCTCGGCCACTTCCGCATAGGTGGAGATCGGGACATCCTGGTCGCCGCCGTCCGGATCCAGGGGCGACCAATGGTTGAGGCCTCCGCGCTCCACCGCAAAGCGACGCGTCACACGGCCGGGAGCCAACTCCGTCAGGGCGGGAGCAATAGGCATGCTCCGCTCTTTCCCGTGGTCTCGCACTGTGGCGGCTGGGAGGATGACGGTGACCTCAGGCAGGTTTAGGTCGGTGAACAGAGTGCGCGCCACAAAGTCCGGCAACGGGTGCCAGTCGGTTTGCAGATCGAGGTCCGTCCCGCCCTGTGGATGCGCCTTGCGCCAATTCCGATGCAGCCGTCGCGCGAGAGTCGGAACGGCCTCCAACAAAAGGGCGCGCGGCGGCCGCCAAAGTAGCGCCTCGACCGTCGCAGCATCGACTTGCAGAGCATCCTGCAGGTGCCGGGCAAGGCGCGCGATTGTTTGGCTGTTGCCCTCTATCAAATCCACGAGGCGTCGCTTCGCCGCGTCGCGCAGCGGACTGCAGACAGGCGCATCGCCTGAAGGCGGCCGGCTCAAGACGTCCCACGCCCACCCCCAGGTCACCCCCGATTCGTGAGCGAACCAGTCGAATAGGGCGAAGGTAGCCTGCATCCGCAACACATATTCGTTACTGACCGGCAGCCGCTGCGCTGGGAGCGCCGGGTCGAATAAGTGCTCGTAGGCCTCGAACGCGACACGGTCGCGGCCGTAGTCGCTGAGCACTGTCACCGTGAGTGGACGCATCCCACGAGCGCGTCCAGCGCGACCCCGTCGCTGGAGGAAGGAAGCCGTATCCTTGGGCGCCTTGTGCTGGAGGATCGCACCAACGCGGTTATCATTGTATCCGACCTCCAAGGACGCCGTGGCCACGATGACATCAGCGTCGGCCAGAACGCCGGGATCGTCGGACATGGTCCGTCCCACGAGGAGCGGAGTGGTCAATCTGCGGCCGAAGGCCTCGGCCGCTTGCCAGACCTGGCCGTCCCGGTCGCGCCGGATACGATCCGCGAGGTTAGACGGCCGCTCCCGCAGCTGAGCGAGGGGGCCCGCGCCGCGACGCGGGCGGCCGAAGATGTCGAGGCCTTCGGCGTCACGGAGGCTGTCGAACAGCCGGTTGATGACGTCGAGGTTGTCGGTGAAGGCGAACACACGGCTGCCGAACAGCCCGCCGGACGGCCCATCCCGCAATGGGTCCAGCATACGCGCGAGCAGCATGAGGCTTTGGATCGAGGTGGACAGCAGCGAGGTCTGAGAAGCGGGGTCGCCGCGAAGCAGCACCTGGTACTCCGCGCCTTCCTCCACCATGTTTTGCGGTGTGGCCTCGTGCACCTGGCCGGGATCGAGGCCTGTTAAATCGGCAAAGAACTGCGGCGCATCGCGAAGAGTCGCTGAAAGGCCAACGTAGGTGACTGGGGCGGAGAGCAGGTGGCGCCACCGCCGAAGTGTGAGCGCCGCTTGGGCACCCGACACGCCGGTATAGGTGTGTACCTCGTCGAGCAGCGCAAAGATGGGCTTGCGGCCGGGTGGTTGGCCCACGCCGAACAGCCGCCGGGCGCTAAGGTCGGAGAGTCTCTGGTTCAGCATCTCAGTAGTGGTGAACAGGACGTCGGGTGGTGCTGCAGCCATACGCCCGCGGGTCAGGATGATCTCGGAGTCGGGGATCTGTGCTCCACAGCGAGGCGTGCTGCAGGTCAGCCGTTCGCGGGCCTCCGCGATGTCTTCCTCCCGCCAGAGGAGGTCGCCGCCACACTGGGGACAGGAGAGCCATGGGCAGATAAAATTGCGCTGCCGTAGAGGCCAACCCCGGCGGGCGATATCGTCCCGGTCGGCTCGCGCCGGAGTCGAGCCGAAGTAGGCGCCCAGGGTGAGCGGCCGCCGCGGCGCGGTCATGACCGGATCCAGCCGCCGGGCCATCCGGTAAGTCTCGGCGAACTGGTCCTTCAGCAGTTCGGTTCGAGGATAAATAGCGAGCGCCTTGGTCCAAGCCTCACCCGGCGCTATGACTTCAGCGATGCGCAGGAGTGCGGGGAGGTAGAAGGCCAGCGTCTTGCCAGAGCCCGTTCCCGCCGTGACGATGAGGCCTGTATTGCCGCGCGCCCGGAGCAAGCGTTCTGCGGCCTCCTCCTGAAAGTCCGCGAGCGCGAGGCCCTCTCCAGTGAGGGCGGACCAGAGGGCGGTTCGCAGAGGCGTTGGGTGGGCGCCTGCCACCCGCGCGAACACCTCCGCGGCAGCACGGTCCCAGCGGGGGTAGCGCCGTCGGCGGATGTCGAGGCGGAAGTCCGAGACGAGCCGCGGCGCAGCTGTCCAGGGACGCCCGGGGAACAGCTGTCGCATCCGGCTCAGCAGCCGGATCGTCTCGGCGAAGCGGGATCGGAACCGGATTTCATCGCCCGGCCCAGACACCTCGAGAAGTACGCGGCGGCGCAACAGGCTGTCGAGCGCCGCGTCCGGATCGCCGTCGACGCAGGCCTCGGCGGCGATTGCGAGCGCCTCGTCTTCAGACAGGGCACCGTCGGCAAATCCCCAACGCAGTGCCTGGAGTTCGACGCGCTCAATGGCATCTAGGACGTTGATGTCACTCATAGGACGTTGATATCACTCACGTCAGGTGCGGCTTGGCGTGATGCGGAAGGCGGCGGCCAGCCCGCGGGCATTTAGCCACGTGCGGACCACATCTGTGAGGTCGGATAGGGCAGCGCCGCCTTGCCCTGTCTTGCGCAGGAAAGTCAGGACCTCGGGCGGCAGATCGTCGCCTTTCATGGCGGCGAGGGCATCATCCTTCTTGCGTAGTGCCACCTCGACCTGAGCGAGCGCGCTTGCGACATCGGCGGCGGCCGGCGGGCGTTCCGCTAGCCGTCGGAAGTCGTTCGCCGCTTCTCGAATGCGCTGCACCTGCGTCGCATAGCTCGGGATAGCGGCCAAGGCGGCGAGGACTTCCTCGCCCGGGAAGTCGCCACGTGCGGCCATGTATTCCGCCCAAGCCAACGAGCCTTGGGCGTCTAGCTCCTCGGCGGCTTTGCGAACTGCGGGTGTGAACTCGAACCGGAAGGTGTCGTCCGCGGCTGCCAGAACCGAGCGGTCTGTCCGGAAGCGCTCGAGGATTTCTTCTGCACGGGCTCGGAGGCCTGGCTTGGCGGTGGGGCGGCCAACCGGCAGGCCCGCCTCATCTAGCGCCGTCCAATCGCGCTGCGCACGTGAGAGCTCCTCCGCCAGCGGTGTGAGTTGGCTGGCGCGGCTACGGAATACTTTCTCCTGTTGCCCCGCCGCCTTCAGCGCCTGGTGTTGCGCCAGTGCGGCGCAAAGTTGAGCAGCCTCTTCAAGCAACATCGGCCATCTCCTGGGCGCGGAGGGCGTCGGCGATTGAGGTGAGGGCGTTTTCTATCGCAGCGATATCCCTTCGCACTGCTTCGGCCTGGGCAGCATCACGGTTGGCCTGTTCCTCAAGGCGGACGCGACATTGGTCCAGGAAGGTCGATGCCGTCTCAGCTACGAGGCGACCGGCGTTGACTGCAGTAGACCGTGAGCGGGCATATGCCGGCAGCATCGAGAGCGGATCCTGCGCCTCCCGAAGACTACGAGCTGCGGAGAGCGCCTCGTCGAAATGAATAGTCCGCAGCAGGTCAAGGGCTTCATCGAGCCGCTTGCCAGTGGCACCCGCCAAGCCCGCATCCCCGAAGGCGGAGCGCACGGCGGAAAGTTCGGCGAGGATTGTCGAGCGCTTGGCCGTGTTGCCGAACGCGCTCTCCATCTCGGCAAGCCAGACCAAGCGCGCCTCGCATTCAGCGGCGGCGGCGGCTTCTAAAGCTGTGGCCGTCCGCTTGTAGAGGTCGGCGCAGCGTCTGAACGGTTCGAATTCCAGGCCCTCCGGCGGCACCTGCCGTAGACGCCAACCGTTCGCCCGAAGGCGCCTGAGGGTGGCGACGGGGAGTGTTGGATCGACAAGGGTGCCAACCTCGCCCCCCTTGCTGCCGGAGCAAAGCGCACGCAGGAGGTCGCGGGTGTGCTCCTGGCGCAGTGCGAGCGCATCGTAGACTTGCTTCATCGCCGCACTACCGGGCGTGACGCCGGCGGGCCACTCGGCTGCGAACAGGGCGCCCACATCGGCCACCTGATCAGCGTCGACTTTCAGCTTGCCATTGATCGCACAACCAATCGCCAACAGTTCCGCGGCGGCAGCGGCGTGATCCCAGCCATCGTGCGGCTGAGTCAACGCCACCAACTGCTGCACGACCTGGCCGCGCCATGCGGTGAGGCATTGCAGGTAAAGGGCGAGGGCGTCTGAGCCGCCGGGGAAGTCCCAGTGGCCTTCCCGGTCCGCGCGCAGCAGGCCGGCCAGGGCGATCGCAGTCCTATCGAACTCCTCCGGCGTGGCCGTCGCGCCTGGGATCTCCACCATGACCAGCGAGTTTAGGGATTTTGTGCCCTGCCGCGTGAATGTGATTGACCGGCGCCGGAAAGGCCGCGCCTCTTCGGTGCCGCAGAACGTGCTGCGCTCGAGCCCGAGGTCATCCCAATCTATCGAGTCGGCGATGGCCTCAAACAGCAGAGGGCGAAGCTTGTCAGGTGCCTTGTCCAGCCCGCCGCCCTTGGCCCAGGCCTCAAGTTCCTTTTCCTCCCGCGTCCGTTGGTCGACGATAGGCTCGATCTTCTTGTGAGGGCGCTCGTCCTCGCCGGAAGTGGTCGCGTCGTCTTGGCGAGCCGCCTCAGCGTCCGGGATCGACGGTGCGCCAAAGGCTTCGAGCAGCGCCCCAGGCAGGTTAACTAGATGACCCGAACCATCCCAGAGTTCCAGCAGGGTACCGAGCCTTCCCTCTTCGGCGCCCGCTACGCGGCGCAACTCCCGGCGGGCCGATGCGTCAAGCCCGCGGTAGCCACCAAGCTTGTCGAGCAGGCTAGCCGGCGGGAATTGGCCGGTAGCCAGCGAAGGCGCGGACTCGTCCAGCACCGGCACGAGGACACCGTTCTGCAGCGTTCGTGGATTGAACGCGTCCTCGAATTGCTCGTCCACACGGTTCGCCATGGTCCAGAGTGCCCGCGCCGTAAACGGATACAGGCCGTAGCCTTGCGAGGTAGTCCCGAAGGTGCTGTGGCATATTGCCTGTTCTCGGCAGCCGGTGCAGGCGTTGCGAACTAGCTCGCCGGGCCTGTTCTGGTCCCAGTCCTCGAGGGCTTCAGCGCCGACCCGGGCAGCATTGAGGTAGGGTCCAGCGAACTCTGCAAGGGTGTGGATGTCCATTTTCTCCCCGCCGCGCCGGCCGGCCGAGCGGTCCATGTTCACGAAGTGGGTGACCCGTGTGTAGAGCGTGTCCACCACCTGCTCGAAGAAACCGGTTGTGACCCCGATCGCCCACCGGAGTTTGCAAAGCTTCTTCTTCTCATCGCCTTGGTCAATCATTGCCTGCAGCAAGGCGCGGTCGAGGCCCTGGACACGAGCGAAGTCCTCGATCAGCAACACCAACTCGCGGTCTTCAGTCGCCAGGTGGTGGCGCAGATCGTCCATTAGGCTCACGAGCCGATCGCCCGTGAAGCTGAGGGTCCGGCCGATCGCCACATCCAGGCAGTCGTTGACCAGCTTGATCGCGATCTTCGGGGCTTCTGGGATAGCGTAGAGAAAGCGAAGCGCGTTCTGCGCCTGCACCGCGGAGTCCCTGAAATCGAGGGGATCCACCGGCAGGTCTCCCGAGGAGAACTTCCGCCGTTGCTCGGCGGGGCGGTAGGCGCTCGGGGCGGCGAACACGTGGTCCACCAGTTCTGAGACGATGTTGCCCTCCTGATAGAAGTGCTTCTCGCGGAAATGGATGTCCTGAAATAGGTACGGCAGCACCTTGATGAGCTCGCGCTCGAGGTCTTGGTCAGGGCTGTCGTTGGAGGGCTCGGCCTCGCTCAGTGCGTAGGCAATCTCGTTGAGCAAACGCTCTTTCTGACCCTTGCGCGTCGCGATAGCCTCGCCGGTGCGGTTCAACGCCTCTCGAAAGGGCGACTGCTTCTCCTGCGGCAACTCCTTGATCAGCATCTCGAGGATGGAGCGCAGGCTCGTCCCGGCCTTCGGGACGACCACGACGAGGCGCTCCTTCGTTGATGGGATCTGAAGCTTGAGCCAGTGGATGAGGTGCGACTTGCCGGAGCCGCTGCGCCCGAAGACGGCGATCCGGCGGTATGGAACTTCCGCACGGAGGAATTCCTCGAGTAATGCCTCCTGGGTCAGGCTCGTATAGTGCTCCGGCCGCAGGTCTTGGAATTGGGTCCCGATCGGCCCCGCAACCTTCAGGTCCGACGCGGTGTGGACGGCCTTGAAGATCGCCGGCGGCACGGCCTCGGCCTCGGTGTTGATGACGGCACCGACGCCCGCCGGCGACCAGCAAAGATGCTCCTTCATGCCCGCCCCCCGACGAGTTCGATGTGGCTGATGCGGCGGGGGGCGTCGGCGCCCAAATCGAGGATCATGGCTTGCGCGTCCGAACGGGCGGCGAGCTTTAGCATCCCTTCCTGTTCTAGCCTAAGTAAGGCGAAGCTCGTCGAGGCTGAGAGACGCTGCGGCTCGCGCTGAAATTCGGCCTTGGTGTCAGCCTCTAGCTCGCGCCGGATTCGCCCGTTCTCGAACACCGGGGTTTGCTTGGCGAGCCGGCCGAGGAGCGACATGATCGGCGCCTCGCGGTCGCCCTCCATCGCTCGCGACAGGTGGCGACGGAGCGCCGTCGTTGGGTCCGCGACGAGGGCGCGCCCCGCAACCACCTCGCCGTACCCCAAGAAGCGGCACCAGTAGTGAAAGCTGTTGAATCGGTCCCGGCTGGTGAGGTCAAACGCTGTGTCCCCCGGGAGTGCCATCTGTTTCTGAATCAGCAGCTTATAGTTGACACTTTGCTCCAGTGGCCGTTTGGGCGATTGCATGAGGAACCAGGCCATGGCGCGAGCAAAGTCGGCCTGGCCGAGGTCTGACTCGCCTTCGGGCGGGAGGAGCGCGCGTTCGATCGCCGCAAACACGTCGGCGGACAGGTTCCCCTTCCGAGTCAGCACGCCCTCGCAGATGCGCAACTTGTCATCGACAGTCTCGATTAGGCCCAGGTCCTTCGCCGCCGCTAAGGTGACACGGAAGATCGCGACCGGGTCCTTCACAGCCCGGTGCAGGGTCTCAGGCGAACAGAAGGCGCGCAGCCGTTCCTCGGTCTCGCCACTTGGCCGGTCGGCCAGGACAGAGACGAGTAGGCGGACGCGGTTCGGTGTCGCCTCCATGCGGGCGATGACGCTCATGCACAAACTCTCCTAAAAAAGGTCTCGAAATGCTGGTTGCGTCCGGCGTAGGTGGTGGCCAAAAGCACGCTGGGCCGAGTTGGGTCTTCGAGCCCTTCGGGCAGCAATAGGATCTGTTCCGCGCCGGCGCGGCGCGGCGAGAAGTCGAGGCGTTCCAGGGATGCATTAGGGCCGGCCACGATCAACTCCGGCCCTGGCGGGAGGCGGCGTTGGGTTAGGCGCGCCACTTCTGTCACGAACATTGGGAAGTCGCGGCAAGCGGCGCGGACATCAGACGCCACTTGGCTTGGGGCAGAGAGCAGTACCACGTTGCAGACGCCGCCATTGTGAAGGGCTCGGACGATCTCGCCCATACGCCGTCGAAACGTCCTGTCTTGCCGGCTGGGATCATACCAGACCACGAGACGGCGGTTCCCATCGAGGGGCTCGGCGACCCTCGGTGCCAAGGCTCGGGGTGCAGGCCAGGGCGGGCTCGGCTCGAGGCGGGGACGTTCAGCCTGCCGCCGTGCCTTGTCCGTGCGGCAGGCCGAGCAGCGACTGCAGGCGTGTGCTTCTGGGCCAGCGCTGTAGAGATTGAGGAGCAGCGGTGAGGGGCATGCCTGAGCGGCAAGGAATCGTCGCATCAGAGCCAGGTTGTTTTGGCTTGCCGTCGCCAGGCCTTGGCGCACCGGTTGGACCTGGCGGCGCCAGGTAGCTTCGCGGGCGTGCTCCAAGTCCAGCACACGAACGACCTCATACTGGCCGACGCGCTCCTTGGACGGTGTCGGCGCGCCTAGAAGTTGAACCATGCCGGCCCGGGCCATCAGAGTGAGCACGCGGGCATTCCAGTCGCTGTTGCGCTCGCCACGCATGTCGATGTCTTCCGGTTCCTGACTAGGCGCGACGTCCAGCGGCAACATGTAGGTGTCGGGTTCGTCCATCGGGGTTCGCTGCTCAAACATAGCGCCCCACCGCTGGCGCCCCCGGTCGAGGCTGATCACCAGCGCCTTGCTGATCCTCTTCGCTATAGCAATGTCGCCGGGTGTATGGAGAGTTAGCGCGAGGCACGACCTCCCATCACGCCCGCCGCGGCCCACCTCCTGATAGAAGCGGTCAAGGCTCTCTGGGACGCAAGCGTGGACTACCGCGCGAACGTGCCGGTAGTCGATCCCTAGTCCAAACGCTGAGGTGGCGACGACCAGGTCGACGTCACCGTCGCGCCAAGCCCTGAGGATGCGGTCCCGCTCGCTAATGCCGGTCTCCCCGTGGACCAACTCCGCGTGCTCGAAACCATTGGCCTCAAGGCGGTCGCGCCAAGCCTTCGCATCGACAACACGGGTGACATAAAGGATTGCTGGGCGTGGGACGTGGCGAAGCGCTTCGAGCACACGGGCTTCGCGGTCCGCTTCGGTTGGACAGGCAATCGTCCAATAGTCGGGCTCGCCGCGCAGTCGCAGCGCTGAGATTGACTGGAACTCACCGGGGCCTGCGAACAGAGTGCGCAGCATATTGAGGGTCGCGGCGGTCAGGGTCGCCGAGAGAAGGATCGTGCGCGCTGCGGTCCCAGGCGGGGCGGCGCCCATCCACTGGTGACGCAGCCCAGAAAGCGACTGGAACTCCGTGCGGAAGCCGGTTCCCCAACTATCAATCAGGTGAGCCTCGTCGACTACAAGAGCGCGCAGGCGGCCACGCTCGGCAGCCGCGGTCAGGGAGCGCCGAAGGGGACCACAGACGGCTTCTGGGGAGGCGACACACAGGGCTTGAGCATCACGGTCGATGCGCGAAATTAAGGCCTGGTTGTTTTCATCAACCCCGCCGCGGTAGGCGACTGGCGCTTCTAGGCCCTTCTCAAGCGCGGCGTTCTCGTGGTCGATGGCCAGAGCCACTGTAGGCACCACAACGAGCGTCAGGCCAGGCTCCGAGGGCTCAGATCCAGCGAACCCGACGCGCGCGATCAACTGGAAGATGAGGCTCTTTCCCTCGCCGGTAGCGAGGCTCACCGCGAGCGTCGCGCCTGGCGGAGTTGTTAGCGCAGAGCGGACCGCCGCCCGCTGACCCAAGCTTTGGTAGCGGGTGTGACCGAGCCATTCCAGGAAGGGGTCACCTGCGCACGAGGCGTGCTCCGCGGCTGGACGCGGCCGCTCGGCTGCAGCGAACGCGTCCAGGGGCTCGACGGCTGGCATGGCCGCCCAACCAGGTGACCAGAGGCGCTCTGACACAAGCCAGCCGTCGGCTAGCTGCTGGGCATCTAACCCCACGTCGTTCCATGCATGAAAATCTTGCAGGGGGGAGCCTTGCGCGAGCACCATGCTGACGCCTTCACCCTGCCGGCGCGCTGCCTCGTGGACGAGGGCCTGCCGCAGGAGCACGGCCAGTTCTAAGGCCGATCTCCGATGCGGCGCGGTCCATGCCTGACGGAGCCGGTCAAAGGCAGGGTTGGCCGGTGCACGCCAGCCCAGCTGCGGCTCGCCCCGCGCCATGGCGCGCAAGGCCGCAAAGGCGTCGTCCTCTTCCAGTATCACGAGGACCTCGCCGGCGGATTGCGGGAGAGCACGAAGAAGCCCATCGAATCTAGGCGCAGGCGGGGACGACGAACGGCCTCGAGCACCTCGGCGCTGCCATCCTGAAGACTAGCGCCTGCAACGCGCGCGCGGCGCCGCTGGTCCCGCTCGGCGGCGCGTGTGGCAGCGAGGACCCGCCTCTCGAAGCTCGGGTCTTGCCGCACGCGCCTTTCAGCGGTGGCCCGAGCCACGCGGCAGGCATGCGCAAATGCGGTCGGAGTCATGAGCGTCGCCATAAGCAGAGGGCGGCTGCCGAGGTT
>JAESFH010000093.1_pt1 | contig 83048 bp, 81 predicted proteins | sample 9269381 | NCBI WGS metagenome assembly JAESFH01 (sample SAMN14504062, study PRJNA617094) | algae metagenome | isolation source: Aphanothece sp. CMT-3BRIN-NPC111 and co-occurring heterotrophs from well... | place: USA: Clark Mountains Wilderness, California | collected 2010-04-18
CGGGTCTCGTCCGCGCTGGCGGGGCGCACCTCGGCGATGAGCTCGCCCGTGATCGGCGAACGCGCCGGAAGACCGCCGGCCTGATAGGCGCGCTCCCCCACACCAAGACCCGAAAGAGTCGATAGGGCTTCGTCGCGCACCGGCGCAAAGGGGGCTTTGGTCATCAACACGAGACGTGATCCCTTCCTTGAGGTGAATTGGCCACCGACACGGGAGCGGTCCTTCGTTCGCCGGTGGCATCATCACCACGGATGTCGCCCGTCTTTAGCGGGAAACACCGTCGGCCGAAACCAACCCCTTGCCGAGGGGGACCGCTTCCGTCTAACCGCTTAACGGGCACACGCCGGAGCGGCAATACGCCCGGCCCCATGATCCTTCAACACGGGCTCGCGCCAAGGCTGCATCGCGCCGTCGCGGGACCTCGCTCCTCCCGGACGATATAGGTGCACGATGGCGGAACTCTATGACGTGGTGATCGCGGGCGGGGCCGCCATGGGTTCCTCGACGGCCTACCACCTGCTCTCGGAGCCGGCCTTTCGCGGCCGCGTGCTCGTGGTCGAGAAGGACCCCACCTACCAGCGCTCGGCTTCCGCGCTGTCCGCGGCCTCGATCCGGCAGCAGTTTTCGAGCCCCGTGAACATCCGGATCTCGCTGCACGGCATCCGCTTCCTCCGCGCGATCGGCGAGCATCTCGCGGTCGACGGCGACCGGCCGGAGATCGGACTGCGCGAGGGCGGCTACCTCTATTGCGCCAGCCCCGCCGGCGCATCGATCCTGGCCGAGAACCAGGCGATTCAGGCCGCGGAGGGTGCCGACATCCTCCTCCTCGAGCCCGAGGACCTGCAGCGGCGCTTTCCGTGGCTGCGGGTCGAGGACCTTGCCGCGGGAACGTTCGGGCAATCCGGGGAGGGCTGGTTCGACGGCTGGGGCCTGCTCCAGGCCTTCCGCCGGAAGGCGCGCGCGCTCGGGGCCGAATATCGGCAGGGCGAGGTCGTGGGCGTCGAGCGGGAGGGCAACCGGATCGTGGCCGTGCGCCTCGCCGACGGAGAGCGGGTGTCCTGCGGCGCGCTCGTGAACTGCGCCGGGACCGGCGGTCCCGCGCTCGCGGACCTCGCCGGCGTGCCGATCCCGGTCCGGGCCAAACGTCGCTACGTCTTCACGTTCACGTGCCGGGAACGGGTGGAGAACTGCCCGCTCCTGATCGACGTCTCGGGCGTGTATGTGCGCCCGGAGGGCGAGGGCTTCATCTGCGGCGCGTCGCCCGGGGCCGAGGACGATCCCGACTGGCGGGACGACGACCCGGCGAGCCAAGAGGTCGATTACAGCTTCTTCGAGGAGCAGGTCTGGCCCGCGCTCGCCCACCGGATCCCGGCCTTCGAGGCGATCCGCCCCGGCCGCGCCTGGGCCGGGCCCTACGACATGTGCCTTCTCGACCACAACGCCATCGTGGGCCGCGCCGGGCCCGACAACTTCTATCTCTGCAACGGCTTTTCCGGCCATGGCCTGCAGCAATCGCCGGCGGTCGGGCGCGGCCTCGCCGAACTGATCGTGCACGGGCGCTACTCGAGCCTCGACCTCTCGGACCTCGGCTACGATCGCGTGGCGGCCGGCCGGCCGCTTCTGGAGCGGAACGTGATCTGAGATCGGGCTTTCCGCGTGCGGCCGAGGACGGGTTGACGGGATGCGGGAAAGGAACAACAACCCGCAGTTGTGATTAGGGGTAACCTATGCCACAGGTTACAATCGCCGCCGCCGCGATCCTCGCCGTCTTCACGCCGCTGATGATCATCCTGGTCCGGCACGAGATCCGCCTGAGGCGCATCCGGCTGATCGATGCCTTCAGCCAGAACTTCGGCACGAGCGATCGCCAGGATCCCCCGCCCGAGCCTCCCGCCCCCATCCCGGCGGACGGCGAGAAGGTCGTCGGCCTCCATGGCACTCCGGAGGATCCTCCCGCGTCTCCCACACCGCACCGGCCGCGGACGATCAGGAGCACGCCGTCCTTCGAATACGTGCTCTCGAAATACGCGGTCGACATCGACAGCTGCCCGAAGGGGATCGACCGCAGGAAACTACGGGCACTCGACCTGAGCGATCAGGCGGTGGATTGCTACGTCTCCAGCCTGCGGTGGTATGAGCTGCGCAGCAACTGGCGCATCCTGTCGGCGTCGCTGCCCTACATGCTGTGCTGCTTCTTCGGCTTCCTGATCACGTTCTGGCCATTGACCGAAGATGGGATGCAGTCGCTGCAAGCCGTGGTGGCCCCCGTCTTTCCGACCAACGGCGGCCTGGCTGACGCAGCCGGCTCGGAGGCGTACGAGCGACATTTCCGGAACGTGCTGACGATCGCTGCCGTCAGCTTCATCGGAGCCTATCTCTTCACGCTGCGCACCTTCGTGCGCGCCGTGACGGTCTTCGACCTGAGCGCCATCACGATGCTGCGGGCGACCGTCCACGTGCTTCTCAGCGTGGCGACCGTCGTCATGATCTACCGCGCCCTGCCGGCCACGAGCACTCTCCTGGGCCTCAACCCGTTCGCAGACGCGGCGCCGAATGGGGACGGTGCCGCCCCGGTCGGCGCGCTCTGGTACATCGCGGCCTTCCTGTTCGGCTTCTTTCCCGATTCGGCGCTGCGGTTCATGCTCGCCAAGGCCACGCAGGTGACCCGCTCCATCAAGACGATGGACGACCGGTTCGGAGAGCAGACGCGCTCGATCCCGCTCGACGTGATCGACGGCATCGACTTCGCGACCCGCTACCGGCTGGAGGAAGCCAACATCTTCGAGGTCCAGAACCTCGCCTGTGCCAACCCCATCATGCTCCACATCGAGACGCCCTACGGCATCTACGAGACCATCGACTGGGTCGCCCAGGCCCAGCTCTGCACGGTGGTCGGCCTGGAGCGCTTTCTCGTCATGCGGCAGTTCCACATCCGCACGATCTTCGATCTGGAGCGTGCGGTCCTGAGCGCGCAATCGACGCCGGAGTTGCGGCGCTTCGTGGCGCTGCTGCTCCTGATGCCGACGGAAGTCGCCAGGACCCTGGTGAGCACCATCCTCAAGACCACGTTTCCGGATATGTCCCGGCGACCGCCCACGATGCTCAAATTCGAGGACCTGAGCGTCGCAGCCGCCGCGCTGTTCTCGCCGCCCGATCCGCCTCCCCCGCCCGGCCCGGCGGCGGATGCCACGCTCGAGCACCTCGTGCGGATCATCGTCGATGATCTCCACATCCACCGCCTCCGGCAGATCTGGATGGTCATCTCGATCAAGCTCGGCCGACGCGCGGCGTCGCTGAACGCCATGGACGAACCGGACTTCTATCCCCACGCGGCATGACGCGCTCCAGCCCGCCGGGCGGGTCAGCCGCTTTGGTCGGGGACCCGTGGCTCTCAGTCGTCCCGGGCGTAGACCCGGACCCGACCGGTCCGGTCGGTCTGGCGGCGAAAGCGGTCGCCGCCGCCGAAGAAGCCCCGGCCCGCGGACGCATTGACGGTCTGGCCCTGGGAGAGTTCCAGCACGCCGGGGGCGCCCGCCCGGGCCTCCGCTTGGCGGCCGCCGGTCTCCGCGGTGCTGGAGAGCCCCATGTCCGAGGCCGACGCCTCGCGGGTGCGGGGATCCGCAGCACCGGAATCGTGGGTTCCCGTGGTGAGGCTGCCGGTGCCGGGAAGGGCGCTGGTATTTGTGGTGCCCGCCGTGTTGCCGCCGGTCAGTCCCGCGGCCAGCGGGCCGCCCACATCGACGCCGCCGCCTCCGGCGGTGCCGTGGGCCTGCTGCCAGTCGCGGCTGCGGTGGTCGATGTCGAGGGGATCGAACAGGTCGATCACGTTGACGGCCTCCTCCATGTTCTCCGCATCGACCCGGGCCGAGAGGAGGGCATGGCCGCGGCGGAGCCCCTGTTCGAAGAGGCGCAGGTCCTCGTCCGGCAGGGGCAGGTCGTGGAGCGAGGCGAGGCCGTCGTCCCGGGCCGACAGCTCGCGGAACCCCGAGATCGAGGACACGTCCCGGCCCTCGCTCTCCCCGATAAGCGCGATCCGGTCCCGCGCAACGCCGGCCGCGATGAGAGCCTGCAGGGCGCGCTGGGCGGCGGCGTGATCCTCGAACAGGGCGGTGACGATGCGGGGCATGGGCGTTGATCCTTCGTTTCGCATGCGGAAGGCGCCGGCCGCGGCTTCCGCACGATCCCGGGATCGGGCGCGGCGATCCGGGCGGGTCACGCCGGCAACCCTCCTGTCGGCTCTACCAACGGGCAGCGGCTCCGGCCTGTTCCCGGGGGCGGCCCACCCATGGTGAGGATCGCCCGGCGAGCCTCCATGGCGGGCTGCACTCACGTATCGCGCCTGGAAGAGACGGTCGGACGAGCGGCTTGCCCACAGACGCTCACATGCTCGTCCAGCGGAGCCCTTGTCGCTGGCGGGCCTCACATGTCATGAATCCTTCATTGAACCGTCACCCAAGCTTCGTGCTACGGTGATGAGAACGACAATAACGCCCGGAGCCGGGCGCAGAGGGAGTAAACGATGCTGAAGAAGACTGCTTTTGCCACACTGGCGCTCGGGCTCGTATCGAGCACGTCGGCGCTGGCGCAGACCGAGATCCAGTGGTGGCACGCCATGACGGGCGCCAACAACGACGTCGTCAACAAGCTCGCCGACGACTTCAACAATGCCCAGAAGGACTACAAGGTCGTCGTCGCCTACAAGGGCACTTACCCGGACACGATGAACGCCGGGATCGCCGCGTTCCGCGCCGGGAATGCGCCCCACATCATGCAGGTCTTCGAGGTCGGGACCGCGACCATGATGGGTGCCAAGGGCGCCATCAAGCCGGTACACGAGCTCATGAAGGAAGCGGGCGAGAAGTTCGATCCGCAGGCTTACTTGCCGACCATCACGGGCTATTACTCGACCGCGAAGGGCGAGCTGCTCTCGTTTCCGTTCAACTCGTCCTCCATGGTGATGTGGATCAACCGGGACGCCCTCAAGAAGGCGAATGTGGAGATTCCGAAGACCTGGCCCGAGGTGTTCGAGGCCGCCAAGAAGCTGAAGGCGGCTGGCCACACCACCTGCGGCTTCTCCAACGCCTGGGCGACCTGGGCCCATATCGAGCAGTTCTCCGCCTGGCACAACGTACCCATGGGCACCAAGGCCAACGGTCTCGACGGCTTCGACACGGAGCTGAAGTTCAACTCGCCGCTCCATGTCCGCCATCTGCAGAACCTCATCGATCTGCAGAAGGACAAGACCTACGACTATTCGGGCCGACTGAGCGCCAGCGAAGGCCGCTTCACCTCCGGGGAATGCCCGATCTTCCTGACCTCGTCGGGCTTCTACGGGAACGTGAAGGCGAACGCGAAGTTCGACTTCACCTCGGTCCCGATGCCCTATTATCCGGACGTGAAGGACGCGCCGCAGAATTCCATCATCGGAGGCGCTTCCCTGTGGGTCATGGGCGGCAAGAAACCGGAAGAGTACAAGGGCGTCGCGAAGTTCTTCACCTTCCTGTCCGACACGGACCGCCAGGCCAGGCTGCATCAGGAATCGGGCTACCTCCCGATCACCAAGGCGGCGTACGAGAAGACCAAGGCCTCGGGCTTCTACGAGAAGAACCCGGTGCTGCAGACGCCCCTGATCGAGCTCACCAACAAGGAGCCGACCGAGAACTCCCGCGGCCTGCGCTTCGGCAACATGGTGCAGATGCGCGACGTGTGGTCGGAGGAGATCGAGGCGGCGCTCGGCGGGCAGAAAACCGCCAAGGACGCTCTCGATGCGGCTGTGGCGCGTGGCAACCAGATGCTGCGCCAGTTCGAGCGTACGGTCACCCGCTGACCAGCCCATCTAACGGTCCGGGCGGCCGCATGCCGCCCGGGCTCTTTTCCCGCCCCTCGGTCTCGACCGAGCCCCCGCGCAGCCGCATTTCGGGTGACAGACCAGGCGATGGAAAAGCGCGCCCTCTTCTCGAACAAGCTCCTGCCCTACGCGCTCCTGCTGCCGCAGCTCGCGATCACGTTCATTTTCTTCTACTGGCCCGCCGTCCAGGCGGTCTGGCAGTCCTTTCTGCTCGAGGATGCCTTCGGCCTGTCCTCGGAATTCGTGGGCTTCGAGAACTACCGCCACCTGTTCGGCCAGCCCGAATACTACCGGGCGATGATCAATACCGCCGTGTTCTCGACCGCGGTCGCGCTCCTCTCCCTCTCCTGCGGGCTCCTCCTCGCCTCCCAGGCCGACAAGAACATCCGCGGCGCGCACCCCTACAAGACCCTGCTGATCTGGCCCTACGCGGTTGCCCCCGCGATTGCCGGCGTGCTGTGGATCTTCATGTTCCACCCGACGCTCGGGACCCTGTCGCGGCCGATCCGGTTCTTCGGCCTGAGCTGGAATCCCCTCCTCAATGGCAACGACGCCATGACGCTGGTCGTGCTCTCCGCCACCTGGAAGCAGATCAGCTACAACTTCCTCTTCTTCCTCGCGGGCCTCGCCGCCATCCCGAGGAGCGTCATCGAGGCGGCCGCGATCGACGGGGCCGGTCCGCTGCGCCGCTTCTGGACCATCATCTTCCCGCTCCTGTCGCCGACCACCTTCTTTCTGCTCGTGGTCAACATCGTCTACGTCTTCTTCGAGACCTTCGGGATCATCGACGCAGTGACGGGCGGCGGGCCGGCCGGTCACACCACCACGATGGTCTACAAGGTATTCGCGGACGGGCGCCTCGGCGGCGATCTCGGCGGATCGGCCGCGCAGTCGGTCATCCTGATGATCATCGTAATTGGGCTCACCGCTGTCCAGTTCCGCTACGTCGAGCGCAAGGTGCAGTACTGATGGTCATCGTGATCGCGCGGATCGCCCTCCCCGTCGAGCGCAAGGTGCAGTCCTGATGGTCGAGAACCGGTTCTACCAAAACCTGATCGCCTACCTCGTGCTGACGATCGGCATCGGCATCGTCGCCTTCCCGGTCTACCTGGCGATCCTCGCCTCGACCTTCGATGCCGCGACGATCATCAACGGCAACATGCCCCTTGTTCCCGGCGACCAGGCTGTCGAAAACTACCGCCAGACCCTCTTCGTCGGCGCGAACCGCTCGAGCCGCGCGCCCGTCGGCCCGATGATGGCGAATTCGCTCATCATGGCGCTCGGCATCGCGGTGGGCAAGATCCTGATCTCCATCCTCTCCGCCTTCGCGGTGGTGTACTTCAACTTCCCGTTTCGCAAGACCGCATTCTGGATCATCTTCATCACGCTCATGCTGCCCGTCGAGGTGCGCATCTACCCAACCTACAAGATCGTCGCGGATCTCGGCCTGCTCGACACCTATACCGGGCTCGTCCTGCCCCTGATCGCATCCGCAACCGGAACCCTGCTGTTCCGCCAGTTCTTCATGACCATCCCGGACGAGCTGCTCGAGGCCTCGAAGATCGATGGCGCCGGTCCATTCCGGTTCTTCAAGGATACGCTGCTGCCGCTCTCGCTCACCACCATGGCGGCGCTCTTCGTGATCCAGTTCATCTACGGCTGGAACCAGTATCTCTGGCCGCTGCTCATCACCACCAAGGATTCGATGCAGACCATCGTGATCGGCATCAAGAAGATGATCACGACCCAGGATGCCCTGACCGAGTGGAACATTGCGATGACGACCGCCGTGCTCGCCATGCTGCCGCCGGTCGCCGTCGTGATCCTGATGCAGCGGCTCTTCGTGAAGGGACTGGTCGAGACCGAGAAGTAGTCTCGCGCCTGCAATGTGTGCGAGGAACAGGACAATTCGTGATGGCGCGGGCAGGACCCTGCGCCGAGGGGACTGAAATGGCAGGGGTGACCCTTCAAAAGGTTCGGAAGGTCTATGCGGGCGCCGTCGAGGCCGTGAAGGGCGTGTCCCTCGACATCGAGGACGGCTCGTTCTGCGTGCTCGTCGGCCCATCGGGCTGCGGCAAGTCCACGCTGCTGCGCATGGTGGCGGGGCTCGAGACCATCACGGACGGGACGGTGCAGATCGGCTCGCGCGTGGTCAACGAGATCGAGCCGGCAGACCGGGACATCGCGATGGTGTTCCAGAACTACGCGCTCTACCCGCACATGAGCGTCTACAACAACATGGCTTACGGGCTGCGCAACCGCGGCACCCCGAAGGACGAGATCGACAGTCGCGTGCGGGAAGCGGCCCGAATCCTCGCCATCGAGCCCTTCCTCGACCGCAAGCCGCGCGCGCTCTCGGGCGGGCAGCGCCAGCGCGTCGCCATGGGGCGGGCCATCGTGCGCAAGCCTCAGGTCTTTCTCTTCGACGAGCCGCTGTCCAACCTCGACGCCAAGCTGCGCGTGCAGATGCGCGTCGAGATCAAGCGCCTCCAGCGGGCGCTTGGCGTCACCTCGATCTACGTGACCCACGACCAGGTCGAGGCTATGACCCTCTCGGACCAGCTCGTGGTCATGAACGCCGGCCAGGTCGAGCAGGTCGGCAAGCCCTCGGACGTCTACCGCCGGCCGCAGACCCGTTATGTGGCGACCTTCATCGGCTCGCCGCCCATGAACATCCTCCCCGGCCATGTGGAGGGCGAAGGCGTGGTGCGGGTCGGCAACGGGCGCCTCCTCGTCACCGATATGCGCCCCGGGCTCGGTGCGGGCTCGACCATCGATGTCGGCCTCAGGCCCGAGGACCTGCGCGTCGGCCCGGCCGGAACCGGAGCCGTGGATCTCGCCGTCGACTTCGTCGAGGAACTCGGTGCGACCCAGCTCTTCCACGGCAAGATCGAGGGTGCCGAGTTCGTGGTCCAGGCGCCGACGGGCCAGATCGCCGCGGATGCGCGGGCCCTCAGCCTCTCGATCGACGCCGCCAACGTCCACCTCTTCGACCCGCAGACGGGTCTTCGCTTGGGGCGCTGACATTCATTCGCGCCAGGCGCTGGCGCTCGATCACCCGTGAGGGCGCAATACCGGCACCGCGCTACTCGCTGCCGTCGGTACCGTTGAACCGACCCCTGCGCGAGGCTTGGACGGCGGCCGTCGAGCCCGCAGGGCCGAGGAACAGGACGATCGGAATATGGACACGAAGAGGTCCGGCGGGACCTCCCTCGGGCCGCCCATGGCGTGGGAGCGGGGGACGGCAGGCCCCCAGACTTCGAGTGGCGGGCATCCGGGCGGGCTGCAGCCTCGCATCACACTCCGTGACCGCTACCGACGAGCCCGAGATGCAAAGGTGGGATGACACCCCCGTTGCCGCCGGGACGGCGACGCCGGGCCCTCCCTTGAGGCCCCTCGACACGAAATAAGGCTCGGCAAACAGGCCGGCATCTTGTTCTATGCTGCATAGCAACATAAATTTGTGCAACGCAACAAAGCGGCACATGCCGCGTTGTCCCAGACGAACTCACACCATGAAAAGGGCCTCCCATGCGCGGACTTGGATCCACGACTGCCCGACTGGCCCGGTATCGCAAGAACTGGGATAAGATCGTCGAAGCCACGGCTCAAGGCGCCCAGCCGAAGGCGGCCGTGCCGAGCCACCTGAAGGAGATCACCGAATTCGGCTCGAATCCGGGCGCGCTCCGGCTCTTCGTCCATGTTCCGGAGCGCCTGGCGCCCCGGCCGGCGCTGGTCGTGGTGCTGCACGGCTGCACCCAGGACGCCGCCTCCTACGATCGTGGAGCGGGCTGGTCTCAGCTCGCCGACCGTCACGGCTTCGTCGTGCTCTTCCCCGAACAGCAGGCCGCCAACAATCCGCGGACCTGCTTCAACTGGTTCCAGCCCGGCGACATCGCCCGCGGGAGCGGCGAGGCGCTCTCGATCCGGCAGATGGTGGAGCACGCGGCCACAGCCCACGGGATCGACCGGAGCCGGATCTTCGTGACCGGGCTCTCGGCGGGCGGCGCCATGACGGCCGTCATGCTGGCGACCTATCCGGACGTGTTCGCGGGCGGCGCCATCGTTGCGGGCCTGCCCTACGGCGCGGCCCATAACGTCCAGGAAGCCCTCGACGCCATGTTCCAGGGCCAGGCGCGGCCCGCCTCCGAATGGGGCGACAAGGTCCGGGCCGCCTCGCCTCACAAGGGGCCCTGGCCGCGGGTCTCGATCTGGCACGGCAGCACGGATGCGACCGTCAAGCCGGTCAACGCGGGGGAGATCGTCAAGCAATGGACGAACCTTCACGGGCTCCCCGCCCGCCCGAGCGCCGAGGACCGGGTCGACGGCTATCCCCGGCAGGTCTGGCGCGGGCCGAACGGCGAGACCCTGGTCGAATCCTACACGATCACCGGCATGGCCCACGGCACGCCGCTGGCGGTCGGGACCGGCGCGGACGCAGTGGGAGCGGCCGGGCCGTTCCTCCTCGATGTCGGGATCTCGTCCACGCACCGGATCGCGGCGTTCTGGGGGATCACCGACGAGCCGGCAGCCACGGCCCGGAGCGGGGTCGACGCCCCCGTACGGGCAGGATCGGCCCCGCAAGCTGCCGCCGCGTCCCGCCAAGCGGAAGGGCCCGGACGGGCAGCGCCCGGGCCGCAACCTGCGGCGACCCAGAGCCGGGCGGACGGACCCGCGCGGGCGGCGCCTGAGCCGCAGCGGGCTGGGATGCAGCGCGACGGCGCTGTCCCTCAAATCAAGGTTCTGGAGGGAGACGTGCTGCCGCCCGAACCCGGGCCGGCGGGAGGCAAGCAGGACCGCTCGGAGCGGGGCCGCTCCCAGGGCTTCGATCCCGGTCGCGTGATCGCGGATGCCTTGAGAGCCGCCGGCCTGATGCGCCGCTGATCACCGCGACGGCCGGCCTCAACGCAAAGACCCCGCTCCGAGGAGCGGGGTCTTTGCGTTCCGATGCCAGGAACGGTGGTGTCGGTCTCAGAGGCTGCTCAGGAGGACCATCACGGTGCAGGCGAGGGTCGTGGAAGTCACAAAGCCCACGAAGGCGACCTTGAGGGAAGGGACAGGCTGAGCCGCATCGACGGGCGGAGTGGTGGTCTCGAGGGTGTGGTTCATCGGGTCATCCTTGGATCGGGACGTCGAGATCGGAGGCGATCTGCTGAGGTTACCCGTTCAACTGTGATGAGAAGCACCAGTTCCGGTCTACGACGGCGTAAATTTTTTCATGCTTAGCGGGAACTTACGGGAAGTCCTTTACAAGTTCTTTTGCCTTTACGGGCCGGAACTACGGACTCCCAGGGGTGTTTATGCCTCTCCCGGAGCGATCATGGTGAGGCGTCGAGGACGACCGCACCCATCCGTGCGCCGTCGCGGTTCACCGGTTCCGGCGCCTGCTCCCTTCCCGGTCGCGGAGGCATCGATGGACAGCCTGGGGCTCACCTTGCTCGGCACGGCCGCCGGCCTTTGCACGACCTACAGCTTCGTGCCGCAGGTCGTGAAAGCCTGGCGTGAAGGCGACACACAGGCAATCTCCCTGCGCATGTACTGGGTCTCGGTCACGGCGTTCGTGCTCTGGGTCGTGCACGGGCTGATGGTCGGGAGCCTCCCCATCATCCTCTTCAACGTGCTCAACGTGATCCTCGGCGGCCTCGTGCTCTGGCTGACCCTGCGGGGCCGCAGGCAGGCCCCGTCGGCGCGCGCGGGACGATAGAGACCGATGGACCTCTCCCTCGCTGTCCTGATCGGCTTCGCCGCCGGAACGCTCGCGACCTCGGGTTACCTGCCCCAGGTCTGGAAGTGCTGGCGCACGGGCGAGGTAGCGGCGATCTCGAAGCGAATGTTCACCGTGCGGGCGATCGGCCTCGTGCTGTGGTGCGCCTACGGATATGGCGTGGGCAGCCTGCCGGTCATGATCTTCAGCGCCTTGAGCCTGGGGCTTAGCGTCGCGATCCTGGCCCTCAAGGCGCGCCACACGCGTACCATGCGTCAGGCGGAGGCCTGAGGGCCGGGTTACGGGCTTTGGCCTGCTAGCTCCAGACCGCGGACAGCCCGCCTAGGAGAATCACGCCGACGGCGAGGATGAAGCCCACGAAGCCGGTGGGGAAGCCATCGCGCTTCATATGGGCGGCGCTCGCCTTGCGACCGGCGCGCCAGCGGTGGAACGTCTCGGTCCGGCGGGCGAGCGCGATCCGGAAGGCGCTCGGCGGCCGCCCGGCCGCTTCGTCGTCGGTGCCGAGCTGCGAGAGCCCGGGATCGTAGACCTCCACCTTGTCGCCGGTGCGCCCGGAATCGATGTCGGCCTTCAGCATGGCGGTGGTGGGATTCGCGGAATCCGGCGGCGCGTCGATCGGCTCGATCGTGCGGGTCGGGGGGATGTCTCGGTTCGACACGGTGCTCTCCTGAATCGCGGCGCGCGGACGGAGCCGCTCAGTGCCGCTCCGCCGGATCGAGGAAAACCCGAGGCATGAGAGAGGGTTCCGGAGGCTTCGCGGGGACCGGGCGGTCTGTGGAGGCCCGCCTTAGGCCGGCTCCTCGGTCCGCGCGACGAGGCCCGCCTGGATCACGACGACGAGGAGCAGGAAGGCGCCCCGGATCACCGACTGCCAATAGGCCGAGAGCGAGATCCAGCCGAGCCCGTTCTCGAAGTTCAGGATGTTGAAGATCAGCCCGAGAAGCAGCACGCCCGCAAGCGTCGCCCCGACCGAGCCCACGCCGCCGGTCAGGAGCGTGCCGCCCACCACGACGGAGGCGATGGCGAAGAGCTCCCAGCCGACGCCCTCGATGGGCTGGCCGGCACCGAACTGCGCCGCCAGGATCACGCCGGCGAGGCCCGCGAGACCGCCGCTGAGGAGATAGACGGACGCCTTCACCCGGTCCGCCGGCAGCCCCATCATCCGCGTCGCATCCTCGTTGCCGCCGATGGCCAGCACCGTGCGACCCCAGGCCGTGAGGTTGAGCGCCAGCGCGCCGAGCGCGAAGGCGAGAGCCGCGATCCAGGCCGGGACCGGGAAGCCCAGGACGTCGCCCTGGCCGAGCTCGATGAAGGCGCCCTCGTAGGAGACCGAGACCGACTGGTTGCCGGCCAGCAGAAGCGCGCAGCCGCTCGCCGCCAGCATGGTCGCGAGCGTCGCGATGAAGGGCAGGATCTGCAGGCGCGTGATCACGAGCGCGTTCACGGCCCCGACGAGGAGCCCCGCGGCGACGCCGCCGAGGAGCCCTGGAACCAGACCGTAGGGGGAGAGCAGAGCCGAGACCACGCTGCCGAGCGCTGCGGTGGAGCCGACACTGAGATCGATGCCACCCGTCATGATCACATAGGCCATGCCGAGGGACACCAGCGCGAACATGGCGTTGTAGCGCAGGACCGAGAGCACGTTGAAGGCGCCGAGGAAATTCTCGTAGCGCAGCCAGCCGAACAGGATCAGGGCCGCGAGCGCCAGGAGGACGCCGTGACGGCTCAACGAACGGACGGCCTGGGGAGCAAGCGTACGGACCATGAAGGATCTCAGCTCCGACTTTGCCATAGCCTGGGAGCGAGTGCTCTGACCATGGCGGATCTCAGCTCTGGCTTTGTCTTTGCAGCCAGACCGCGAGCACGATGATAGCGGCTTTCACCACGAGGGCTGCGGCGTCCGGGACGCCGTTCGCGAGTAGCGTGTAGCGCACGAGCTGAATGATGAGCGCTCCGACGAGCGTGCCCACCACCGTGGCGCGTCCGCCGGTGAGGAGCGTTCCGCCGACCGCAACCGCGGCGATCGCATCGAGCTCCATGCCGAGACCGATGAGGTTGGCATCCGCCGCCGAGTTGCGCGCGATCACGATGAGGCCGGCGACGCCCGAGAGGAGCCCGCTGATGAGGTAGACCCGGCGCTTCACGACGGCGACCGGCACGCCGGAGAGCCGCGCCGCGCGCTCGTTGCCGCCGATCGCCAGCATCTGGCGGCCGAACACCGTGCGGCGGAGCATCCAGGCCGCGGCCGCCACGATGATCACCATCAGGACCGCCTGAACCGGGATGCCGAAGACGCGGCCCAAGCCGATGAACTGGAACTCCGGCACCTTGAAGACCTGGAGGTTGCCGTTCGTCATCACCTGCGCGATGCCGCGCCCCGCGATAAAGAGCACGAGCGTCGCGATGATGGGCTGGATGCGGAAGCGCGTGATGAGCCAGCCGTTGAACCACCCGAAGGCGCCCGCGGCCAGAACCGGGACCACGAAGGCAAGGGCCACCCCGGCATAGAGGTGCGGCACGGGCACGAGCTTGCCGAGGAAGATCAGCGGCGCGAGCGCGCCCGCGATTGCCATGAGCGAGCCGACCGAGAGATCGATCCCGCCGGTCGCGATCACGAGCGTCATCCCGACCCCGACGATCACGATGGCGCAGACCTGCGTGAGATTGACGTTGAGGGTCTGCCAGGTCGCGAAATTGGGCGTGAAGGCGAGGTTGAACAGGATCAGCAGCGCCAGTGCCACGAGGGCGCCCCAGCGGCTCAGGAAAGCCTTCCAGTCGATGCCTGAAACCCGGCCCGCAGGCCGGGCCGGTGCGGCGGTCTCAGCCATTCACGGGCCCTCCCGCCTCATGGCCGTGTGCGGTGGGTGCCATGGCGATCGGTCCGGTCGCCGCATCGCCCTGATGACCATGCGCCATGGCGGCCATGATCGCGGGTTCGTTCACGTCATCGCCCTGGAGCTCCGCGGCGGTATGGCCGTCGCGGAGAACGAAGACCCGGCTCGCGGCCTCGATGATCTCTTCCAGCTCGGAGGAGATCATCAGGACGCCGAGCCCCTGGCTGGCGAGCTCGCGCACGAGGCTCAGGATCTCGGCCTTGGCGCCCACATCGATGCCGCGGGTCGGCTCGTCGAGGATGAGCAGGCGCGGGTTCATGCAGAGCCACCGGGCGAGGAGCACCTTCTGCTGGTTCCCGCCCGACAATTCGCGGATGCGCTGCTCGGGGCCGGAGCACTTGATGCCGAGGCGCTTGATGAAGCGGTCGACGATCTCGCGGGTCTTCGCCTCGTCGACGATCCCGTTGCGGGCGAGATGGGGCATCAGCGCCAGCGTCAGGTTCTCGCGCACCGACATGTCGGGCACGATGCCTTCGAGCTTGCGGTCCTCGGAGAGGAAGCCCATCCCGGCGCGGATCGCGGCAGCCGGCTCCCGGGGCGCCTCCGCGGCGCCTGAAAGCGCAATGGAGCCGGCCTCGGCCCTGTCGGCGCCGAAGACCACCCGGGCGGTCTCGGTACGTCCGGAGCCGAGGAGTCCGGCGAGCCCCACGATCTCGCCCGGACGGACCTCGAGGTTCACGTCCCTGACCCGGCGCCCGGCGGAGAGGTGCTGCACCGCGAGCAGCGCGCCGTCCGCCCCGGCCGCACCCGCGGTCGCGGGGCCGCGGTGGCCGGGGTCTTCGAGCCGGCGCCCCAGCATGGTGGTGACGAGCTCGAGCCTTGAGATGTCGCGCAGGGGGGAGACCCGGACGGTGCGCCCGTCGCGCATGACCGTGACCCGGTCGCAGACCGCGTAGAGCTCGTCGAGCTTGTGGCTGACGAAGATCACCGAAACGCCGGTGCTCCTCAGCTGCCGGATCACGTCGAAAAGGACGCCGACCTCCTGCTCGTCCAGCGACGAGGTCGGCTCGTCCATGATGACGAGCCGGGCGTTGAAGCCGATCGCGCGGGCGATCGCCACCATCTGCTGCACCGCGGTCGAATAGCTCATCACCGGCCGGCGCACGTCCACATGGACGTTGAAGCGGGCAAGGAGCGCCTCGGCTTCCCGATGCATCGCGGGCCAGTCGAGGAGGCCGAAGCGCCGGCGCTCTCTCCCCAAGCAGATGTTCTCCGTCACCGAGCGGTAGGGGACGAGGTTGATCTCCTGATAGATCGTGCTGATGCCGGCCTTTTGCGCCTCCGCGGGTGTGCCGAAGGAAACGGGTGTGCCGTCGAACAGGATCTCGCCGGCATCGCGCACGTAGTAGCCGGTCAGGATCTTGATCAGCGTGGACTTGCCGGCGCCGTTCTGGCCGATGAGCGCATGCACCTCGCCGCGCCCGACCTCGAGGGACGCGCCCGTCAGGGCGGCCACGCCCGCGAAGCGCTTGTCGATGCCGCGCATGGTGAGGAGGGGCTGGGTCATGGGTTCGGATCAGACAGGGAGTGGAGTCTCAAGAATGGAGCTCCGACACCTCTCCCCGCTGGCGGGGAGAGGGCTTCCGAAGGAAGCGAGCCTGCGACGCAGGCGAGGGTGAGGGGAACATCAGGGCTGAGCTCGATCTGGACGTCCCCCTCACCTTCGCTCCGTTTCACTCCGCTCGTTTCACGGCACCTGCGTGCCGCGAAACCCTCTCCCCGCATGCGGGGAGAGGGGGAGGATCAATACGCGTCGCCGATGAGCTGGGCGGCGTTCGACTTGTCGAAGAAGCGGTCGGTGTTGATCACCCACGGCTCGATGGTCTCGCCCTTGGCGTAGCGGGCGAGCGTCTCGAAGGCCTTGGGCCCGAACTTCGGATTGCATTCGACGGTGGCGAGCATCTTGCCGTCGACGATGGCCTGGAGCGCGTCCCGGGTCCCGTCGATCGAGACGATGATGACGTCCTTGCCGGGCTTCTTGCCGGCCGCTTCCAGCGCCGCGATGGCGCCGATCGCCATCTCGTCGTTGTGGGCGTAGATCGCAGTCGCGTCGGGATGAGCCTGGAGCAGGGTCTCGGCCACCTGGCGGCCCTTGTCGCGGGCGAAGTCGCCGCTCTGCGAGGCGACGATCTTCATGCCGGAATGGGCCTTGATGTAGTCCTCGAAACCCTTGCGGCGGTCGTTCGCGGGCGAGGAGCCCGTGGTGCCCTCGAGCTGGATGATCTTGGCGTTGCCGTTCATCGCCTTGGTGAGGGCCTCCGCGGCGCGCTTGCCCTCGTCGACGAAGTCCGAGCCGATGAAGGTCACGTAGTCGCGGCCCGCCTTGGCGAGCGCCTGATCGACGTTGCGATCGAGCAGGATCACCGGAATGCCGGCGCGCTTGGCCGCCATCACGGCCGGGATCAGGGGCTTCTCCTCGCGCGGAGCCAGGAAGATGGCGTCGACGCCTTGCGCGATCATGGAGTTCACGTCGGCGACCTGCTTGGCCGCGGAGCCGGCGGCGTCCGTGTAGACGAGCTGGTGCCCGAGCTTGGCGGCCTCGGCCTTCATGCTCTCGGTCTGGGCGATGCGCCAGGGATTGTTGGATTCGGTCTGGGCGAATCCGACCTTGTACTTGTCCTTCGCCTTCAGCTTCGGGAGCTCCTGCGCCGATGCCGTGACAAGCGCAAGGCCCGTGGCCGCAACACCCGCGGCCAGCGTCAGAAATGTCCTTCTCAGCATGCAATCCTCCAGATCGCCAGGGTGCTTCTTGCGGCACCCCGATGACCTGATTGAGCTCCTGCCGATTCCATTAGTCAACCGCACCGGCTGCGGCCTGGTCTGCCGCGCGGGCCCGTGCAACGGGTCGGAATCTGGGATCTCCGAACGATCAGGACGCAAACGGCCGGGCGATGCGTGCCCTCCCGGCCAGGGCCTCCTCGATCCGCAGCATCTCGTTCCACTTCGCCATGCGCTCCGACCGGGTGAAGGAGCCGACCTTGAACTGGCCGGCGTCCCAGCCGACTGCGAGATGAGCGATGGTGACGTCCTCGGTTTCGCCCGAGCGCGCCGAGACGATGGTGCGGAAGCCCCGCGCCTTGCCGGCTTCGAGCGCGGCCTTCGTCTCCGTGACGGTCCCGGCTTGGTTCGGCTTGATCAGCACCGCGTTGCAGGTCCGGCGATCCGCGGCCAGGTCCACGCGCGCCGCATTCGTGACGAGGAAGTCGTCGCCGATGATCTGGAGACGGTCGCTGTAGGCCGCGGTGAAGCGCCGGAAGCCTGCCTCGTCGTCCTCGGCGAGCGGGTCCTCGATCGAGACGATCGGGTACGCGTCGATCCACCGTCCCAGGAGCTCGATCATCCCGTCGCTGTCGAGCTCCCGGTCCTCCAGCGCCAGGCGGTAGCGCCCGCCCTGCCCGAACGAGGAGGCCGCGATGTCGAGGGAGATCGCCACCTCGTCGCCCGGCGTGAAGCCGGCGGCCTCGATGGCACGCACGAGCAGGCCCAGCGCCTCTTCGTTGGAATCGAAGGTCGGCCAGTAGCCGCCCTCGTCCGCGACGCCCTGCATGGCGCCCCGCTGCGAGAGGAGGCGCCCGGCGGCGCGATAGACTTCCGCGGTGCGGTCGAGGGCTTCCGCGAAGGAGCCGGCGCTCGGGCACACCACCATGAAGTCCTGGATGTCGACCCTGCGCGCGGCATGAGCCCCGCCCCCGAAGACCTGGATCTCCGGGACCGGGATGCTGACCGGCCCGTCCCCGGCGCAATGCTGCCAGAGGGGCAGGCCCCGGGCGGCGGCGGCGGCATGGAGCACCGCCATCGAGGTGGCGATCAGCGCGTTGCCGCCGAGCCGGCCCTTGTTCGGCGTGCCGTCGAGCGCGACGAGGGCCCGGTCGATCCCGGTCTGGTCGAGGGCGTCGCGGCCTGCGAGCGCCGGGGCGATCTCGCCCGCCACGTGGGCGAGCGCCCGCCGCACGTCGAGGCCCCCGAAGGCCTCGCCGCCGTCGCGCAGATCCACCGCCTCGCCGCTCCCCGTGGAGGCCCCCGCCGGCGCGATCGCGCGGCCCCGGGCGCCGCCCGCGAGCGCAACCTCGACTTCCACGGTCGGGCGCCCGCGGGAATCCCACACGCGACGCCCGCGCACTTCGACGATTTCGGTGGTCATCGGCATACCTTCGAGAGATCAGGATTCGAGCCGGCGGGCCCAGGCAAGCCGGACCGCGTCCAGGCGGAGCGGCGGATCCGCGATCAGAGGAAGCGCCGTGGCGCGCACCTTCGCGCGGTCCTCGTCCCGGGTGATGTATTCCACCGGAGACTTGCCGTCGACGCGGGCCAGGAACAATCCCGGCAGCAGCCGCGCCGCGCGCGCCTCGACTTCCGCTCGCGGCTCCCAGGTCACGCCGGCGAGATAGGAGCCGGCGAGCCGGCCGAACGCGTCGAGGAAGCGGTCGCGCGCGGCCGGGTTCCAAAGGCATTTCAGCAGGAGATGATTGAGGCAGAAGGCGAGGTCGAAGGCCGGGTCGCCGTACCAGGCGCACTCGGCATCGAGGAAGACCGGGCCGCGCGGCCCCACGAGGATGTTCTTCGGGCTCACGTCCCCGTGGACCAGGGTGCGCTTGGTCGAAAGCGTGTCGCGGGAGAGGGCCATCAGGCGCTCCGCGACGGTCGTGTGCCGGGAAGCGGTCGCCTCCAGGTAGGGTTCGAGCCGGATCGAATGGAAGATGTGGTCGGTCGCGACGCGCGCCGCGATGCCGGCATCGCCTGCGGTTGCGGCGTGGATCCGGGCGATCCGGGCCCCCACCTCGGCCGCGAAGGCGGGATCGACCCGGCCGTCGCGGAGCTCGGCTTTCCAGACCGGGTGATCGGCAGGATCGAGATAGGTCATGGCGAAGAGGCCGGCGGCTGCGTCCTCCCCGAGGATTTCCGGCACCGCCTCGGGCACGATGCCGCCGGCGGTCCGGAGCCAGGCGAGCTCGTAGCCGTTGCGCTCCACCGGCACGCGCCAGTCGGCCGCGACCTTCAGCCTGGCGAGCGCCCGCTTGACCGCGAAGACGCGCGCGCCCTGCTCGACCTTCACGATATCCGACGAGACGCCGCCGGTGAGCGGCTCGATCCGCGCAGGCCCCTCGTCCAGGAGCCCGAGCCGCCGCAGGAGCGGCACCAGCTCCGCCTCGCCTGTCCCGTTCACGCCCTACCCTCCCCGGCCGGCACCATGCCCCCGATCGGGCAGCCGGCACAAGGCCGTCAGCGCTGCAGGAGCAGGCCGGACCTTGCAACGATGGAGGCCAGGAACAGCGCCGCCGCCTCCCCGTTGTCATGCGGCCGACAGGTCCAGCGCCCTTGCAGATTGGCGCGCTCATCCCAGCTTAACGTCAGTCGGCCCTCGGGGCCGGAGTGAGGAAGCCTCATGCCCGACATCGTCGTGAAGACCCCGATGCAGTATCTCGACCAGGCCACCAACGCCCTGCGTGAGATCGGGATCATCCCCCCGAAGGCGGAGGATGCACCGATCAACGGCCTTCTTCAGCGCATCTCGGACCTCGACCAGGACCGGATCGCCATCATCGCCCGCACGCTCAGTCAGACGAGCGTGTTCAACGAGGTCGTGCGCGAGCAGGTCCAGGCGGTCGAGATCGGCGAGCGCTACCGGCAGATCACCGAGGCCTTCAACTCGATCCGCGACGACTCGAAGGCCATGGTCGACCAGCTCGACGATGCCCGCATCGACCTGTGGGAGCGGGTCAACAACATGTGGATGAAGGTCTCGCGCGGCGACGTCGCCGACCGCTTCGACCAGATCCGCGACACCTATCTCGACGTGACCCGGTCCACCAAGGACCAGATCGACCGCGAGACCATCATCCTCGACGCCTACCGCGATTTCCGCGGCGCCCTGAAACAGGCCGAGGTCATGGCCCTCGAGGTGCTGCGCTTCGCGGAAGGCAAGCTCGAGGCCTCGCGGGCGGAGCTCAAGAAGGCCTCCGACGCGGTTGCGAACTTCCAGGGCACGGAGCCGGCCGAGCGGGCGCGCCTGGAGCTCATCCGCGACGAGCACCTGCGCCGGACCCAGGACGAGGAGAAGCGCTACCAGATCGCCAAGGACCTCTCCGACAACCTGACGATCAGCTACAACACCTCCGAGGTCATCATGGCCCGGCTGATGCAGACCACGAACGCCAAGGAACGGGTCTACGCCCAGGCCGTGAGCTTCTTCTCGACGAACGAATCCGTGCTGACCGCGCTCAAGGCCTCGTTCACGGGCATGTTCGGCCTGCACGAATCGACCCAGACCCTGAACGCCATGAAGGAGGGCGTGTCGAAGAGCCTGGAGGTCCTGGCCGAGATCGGCGACCAGGTCGGCGAGGCGGCGGTGCGCGCCGGCTACGGGCCGACGATCCGCGCCGATGCGGTCAAGAAGCTCGTCGATTCCGTCATCACCTTCCAGGAGCGCTCGCTCGAGATCGTGACCGAGATGCGCCAGCTCTCGACCAAGAACTCGGCCGAGATCCGCGACGCGGTGGAGGAAGGCAAGCGCCGCATCGCCCGTCTCGTGGCCGAGGGCCAGGCGCTCCCGCCTCCGGCCCAGGCGTGATGCGGCTCCTCATGCCCGACGCTCGGCCTCTGATGAAAGCGCCCGCCCATGGCTGAGGCCGCCGTCACGGCTGCGCCGGCGACGGACGCGACCCCGCGCCCGTCGCAGAAGCTCGACGAGCTCATGCTCGCCATGGACGTGGTCGACACTCTGCGGCACCAGGAAACCATGGTGTCCCGGGAGCTCGACGAGAGCCGGCGCGAGGCCGAACTTCTGGAACGCCTGCGCCAGATCTATCACGGCCAGGGCATCGCCGTGCCGGATCGGGTGCTGCAGGAGGGCGTGAAGGCTCTCAAAGAGAGCCGCTTCGTCTACACCCCGCCCGCGGCCGGCCTCTCGCGCACGCTCGCGATGCTCTGGATCCGCCGCGGCCGGGTCGGAAAGGGGCTGCTCGGGCTCCTCGCGGCCTTGGGCATCGGTGCGGGTGTCTATTACGCCGCCGTGGTGATGCCGGAGCAGCAGCGCGTCGAGCAGGCGCGGATCGAGGCGCAGCGGCTCGAGACCGAGATCACCCAGCGCCTGCCGCAGGCGCTCTCCGCCGGCCACGCGGAGGTTCTGCGGGAAGCGCAGGTTCCGGAAGCCCGCGAGCGCGCCGACCGCATCCTCGCGGACGGACGCGCGGCGCTCGGACGTCGCGATGCCGAGGCGGCCCGGATAGCCCTCGACGAACTCGAAGCCCTGCGGGCGGAGCTGCGCCGGGAATATGTCTTGCGGATCGTCTCGCGTCCCAACGAGCCCACGGGTGTCTGGCGCGTTCCGCCGAACGGACGAGGCCGCAACTACTACCTTATCGTCGAGCCCGTCACGCCCGACGGACGGGTGCTGACGCTGCCCGTGACGAGCGAGGAGGACCGGCGCACCGCCGATGCCGCGCGCTGGGGCGTGCGGGTGTCCGAGGACGTGTTCAACCAGGTCCGGCGCGACAAGGAGGACGATGGCATCGTGCAGCAGAACCGCCTCGGCGAGAAGCGGCGCGGACAACTCGCGATCGATTACACCATCCCGGTTCTCGGCGGGCAGATTCTGAGATGGTGACGCGAATGAGCGCTGGCAGGGGAGAGGCCGCATGATTTCGGGACGCGATGCCCTCGCCCAGATCGAGCACGCGGTCGCCCGCGCCCGCCAGGACGAGAACCAGCTCGACGCGGCCCTGCGCTCCGCATCCGAACAGGCGGTGCGGCTGCGCGCAGAGCGCAGCGAGGCCTTCCGCGAATTGGCGCGCCTGAAGCTCAATGCGCTGCCCGCCCAGCGCGCGGAGGAACTCGACGCGATCGAGCGCCGCGCGTTGGCGCTCCTCGCCGACCGGCGCCAGGCCCTGGAGCAGCTTACGCAACGCCGCCAGCAGGCCGAAGCCGCGGTCCAGCGGGCCGAAGCCGCGCGGCACGAGCGCGCCGCCGCTCTGGAGCGGGCGCTCGACGCCCTCCAGGACCGCCGCACCGAGATCGAGGCCAAGACGCGGGTCAGCCCGGAATGGGCGGCCCAGCGCACCCGGGTCGACGAGGTCTCCGGGATGGTGGAGCAATCGGAAAAGAAGGCCCGGCAGGCCGAAACCGACCGGGTGGAGAAGGGCAAGCCCTACGAGGCGGACCCGCTCTTCATGTATCTCTGGCGTCGGCGCTTCGGCACGAGCGAGTACCGGGCCTCGAACCTGGTGCGCTACTTCGACCGCAAGGTCGCCCGGCTCGTCGGCTACGACAAGGCTCGGGCGAACTATACGCTCCTCAACGAGATCCCGCTGCGCCTGCGCGAGCATGCGGAGCGGGTGAAGGGCGAGATTCAGGCCGAGCGGGCGCGCCTCACGGCGATCGAGCGCGAGGCGCTCATCCAGGGCGGCATCGAACCCCTGGAGGCCGCCGCGCGCGAGGCCAAGGCGGCCCTCGACGAGGCCGAGGCGCAGCTCGCGGAGGCGCAACGCGAGCTCGCCGATTTCGATCGTGCCCACGATTCCTCGGTGCTCGAAGGCGACATGCCCTTCCGCGAGGCCGTCGAGATGCTGGCCCAGGCGGATGCCCAGCAGGACCTCCAGGTCCTCTACCGCGAGGCCGTCGCGACGCCGACACCGCGGGACGAGGCGATCGTGAAGCGCATCGAAGCGCTCGAGATCGGCATCGGCCGCGCCGAGCAGGAGATGGGACAGATCCGGCGCCAGATGCAAGAGATCGCCCAGCGCCGGGCCGAGATCGAGCGCCAGCGCGACCTGTTCCGGCGGCGCGGCTACGACAACCCCTATGGCGGCTTCGGCAACGAGGCGGTGCTCACCAATGTGCTCGGCGGCATCCTGGGCGGCATGATCCAGGGCGCGGTGCTGGGCCAGGTGCTGAACCAAGGCTACCACCGCCGCCCGGGCCCCTGGGACTCCGATTTCGGCGGAGGCGGCGGCGCCTTCCCGTTCCCCTTCCCCCAGGATGGCGGAGGCGGCTTCCCGTTCCCGCAGGACGGCGGCGGATCCTTCGGCGGAGGCGGCGGGTTCGAGACCGGCGGGAGCTTCGGCGGCGGAGGCGGCGAGTTCCGGACAGGCGGGAGCTTCTGACCCCCGGCCGCAAGATCACGGGGCGGAATGCAGGCGGGTGAAGGCCGGCGCCTGACTCTTCGGGCCCCGCTCAGGAGGACCAGTTCTCCTTGAAGTCGCCGTAGAGGGTGAGGCCGCCATCGGCATAGATGGTCTGGCCCGTGATGTAGGCCGCGTCCTCCGAAGCCAGGAAGGCGAAGACGGCGGCGATCTCCTCAGGGGCCGCGGCCCGGCGCATCGGGATGTGGCGCTCCACATCGGCCTTCGCCTTCGGATCGTTGCGCCAGGCGTCGTTCATGGAGGTCAGCACCGCGCCGGGCCCGACCGCGTTCACGCGGATCCCGCGATCGGCGAATTCGAGGGCGAGCGTGCGGGTGAGATTGCCCATGCCGCCCTTGCTCATGGAATAGGCGAGATAGCCGGGCTTCGGGATGAGCTCGTGCACGCTCGAGGTGTTGAGCACCACGCCGCCGCCCGGGCGGGACAGGAAGTGGCGGATGGCAGCCTGCGCGCCGTAGGCCGCGCCCAGGAGGTTGACCGCCAGGATCTTCTCGATCGTGTCGGCATCGGCGGTCTCGCTCGGCGCCTCGACCTGGATCCCGGCATTGTTGACCAGAATATCGAGGCGTCCGAAGGCCTGGACGGCTTCCGCGACCATGCGCTCGACATCGGCGCGCACCCCCACATCCGCCTCGATCATCCAATGCCCGCGCGCCGGATCGCCGCCGGCCGCCCGCACGGCCGCAAGCGCCCCGTCGCATTCGCCGTGGTCGCCGCGATGGGCGATCGCCACCGTCGCGCCCTCGCGGGCGAAGCGCTCCGCGATCGCGCGTCCGATGCCGCGGGAGCCGCCGGTCACGAGCGCGAAGCGGCCGGCGAGGCGGGCCTGGGTCATGGATGATTCCTCTTCGGCAGGGGCATCATGAGATGAGACGGGCCTGGGTCTTGGACAGGTCCTCCTCGGCACGGGATCACCGGCCAAGACCGGCCCGGAACCCGTCAACGTCGGCACGGGTGGGCAGGTCCGCCCCCCGGCGGGTGCAGGTGAGCGCCGCCGCGACGGTCGCGTCGTCGAGGGCGGCGGCGACCTCGTCCGCGGTGAGCCGCGCCAGACGCTCGACGCTCAGCATTCCGCGCGCCGCGAAATGGGCGAGGAGGGCCGCATGGAACGTGTCGCCGGCCCCGACCGTGTCGACCACGTTTACGGTGAGCCCCGCCCGGGCGACCCGGCGCCCGCCGAAATAAGCCGTGGCGCCCGCGGAGCCCTCTGTGACCACCACGAGCCTCGGACCCCGGGCGAGCCAACCCTGCGCGACCGCGGCCGGGTCGGCGGCGCCGTAGAGGAGCGCGATGTCCTCCGCGCTCGCCTTCACGATCGTCGCACTCGCGAGGAGGGCCTCGAAGCGGGGCCGGAAAGCCCCCAGATCGCCGATCACGCGCGGGCGGATATTGGGATCGAGCGACACGACCCGGCGGCCCTGCTCCCGCCGCAGCAGCGCCGCGATCGCGGAGGCCGACGGCTCGACGGCGAGCGCATAGGAGCCGGCCGCGATGGCGGCGACGGAAGCGGGCAGGTTCGGGAGATCGGCCGCCGCGAGCGCCCGGTCGGCCCCCTGGCTGTGGAAGGTGTAGTGCGGATGCCCGTCCGCGGCGGGCGCAACGACGCTTAAGGTTGTGCTCTCCGGGACGCGCCGGACGAAGCGGGTCTCGACCCCGGCCTCCTGGAGCCGCATCAGCAGGAATTCTCCGAACGCATCCTGCGAGAGGGTGGAGAGGAAGGCGGACGGGATTCCGAGCCGGGCCAGCCCGAGCGCCACGTTGAAGGGCGAGCCGCCCGCCACGGCCTGCGTTGCGATCCCGCCCGCATCGGGACGGCCGACGAAGAGGTCGATCAGCGCCTCGCCGCACACCACGATCATGATACCGGCCTCCTTGGCGCACCTTGTCAGGACGCCATATCGCGCTCCGCGGCGCGGGGGAACTCGGGCTTGAGGGCCCCATAGAGGCGGCGGAAGGCTTCGAGCCTCCCGGCATAGGCGTCGGCGAGGAGCGGGTCCGGCTCCGTGACGTCGAGGACCGGCGGCAGGGTGCAGACCGCCTCCACGGGCTCTCCGGTGACCGCGAGGCGCGCGAGCCGCGCCGCGCCGAAGGCCGGTCCCTTGTCGGCGCCGCGGTAGCGGGTCAGCGGGATCCGCAGGACGCTCGCAAGGATCCGGATCAGGAGCCGGCTTCGCGCGCCGCCGCCGATGACGCCCGCTTGCGGAATGCGGGTGCCCGACTGCTCCAGGCTGCGCGTGGCGTCCGCGAAGCTGAAGGCGATGCCCTCCAGGGCCGCCTGCATGAGCGCCTCCCGGCCCGTCTCCGGCGTCAGGCCGAAGATCACGCCCCTGGCATGGGGGTCGTTGTGGGGCGTGCGCTCGCCCGTCAAGTAGGGCAGCACGAGGAGGTCGGCGGGACCGCGATAGGCGGCCTCGGCCTGCCCGAGGAGATCGGCGATGCCAGCGCCGAGAAGGTCGGCCATGAAGGCCATGACGCTCGCGCCGTTCAGCATGGCGGCCATCTGGAACCAGCGCCCCGGCACCGCATGGGCGTAGGCGTGCACGAGCGCTTCGGGCGCGGGCCGGTAGGTGCTCGTCGTCACGAAGAGCTGGCCCGAGGTGCCGAGCGACAGGAAGGATGCGCCGTCCGCCAAGGCACCGAGGCCCACGGCGCCGGCCGCGGCATCGCCCGCTCCGCCCGCCACCAGGATGCCGGGCGGCAAACCCCAGCGTTGCGCCAGCTCCGGGCGCAGCGTTCCGCCACCATCCGAGCCCTCCACGAGGCCCGGCATGTGGCGCCTGGCGAGGCCCGTCGCGGCGAGCGCCGCGTCCGACCAATCACGCGCGGCTTCGTCGAGCCACCAGGTCCCGGCCGCATCCGACATCTCCGTGATGCGCTCGCCGGTGAGGCGAAGGCGCACGAAATCCTTCGGGAGCAGCACCGTGCGGAGCGCCGCGATGACCTCGGGCTCGCGCCGGGCGAGCCAGACGAGCTTCGGAGCGGTGAAGCCCGGCATCGCGAGGATGCCGGTGATGGAAGGGAGTTCGGGATGGTCCCGGTTCAGCGCCGCGGCATCGGCGAAGGAGCGGCCGTCGTTCCACAGGATTGCCGGGCGCAGGGGCCGGTCGTCCTCCCCGAGCAGCACCGCCCCGTGCATCTGACCCGAGAGGCCGATGCCCTTCACGGCGCCGAACGCCTGCGGCGCCTCCGCCCTCAGGCGCGCCGCCACGTCTTCAACCGCGGTCCACCAGGCCTCCGGGTCCTGCTCGGACCAGAGCGGCCGCGGTCGCTGCACCTCGAGCGGGCCGGCGGCCTCGGCGAGAACCGCCTGGGCCCCGTCCACGAGCACGGCCTTCACCGCCGAGGTTCCGACGTCGATGCCAAGATAAGTCGCCACGATTGCTCCCCGGCCTGCCCTCATCCGAAGCCTATGCCGAACGGACCCTCACCGGGAGCGTGGTTGCGTCGAAACGCCGGAGATCGGGTCAGGCGTCCAGCGTATCGTCGCCGAACATCGCGGCGCTGATCCGGCCACCGCGGGCGATGCCGCGGTACATGTTGGGCGGGTTGAAGGGAAGCGCCACGTTGCCGTTCGCGTCGGCCGCGATGAAGCCGCCGGCGCCCCCGCTGTTGCCAAACTCCTGCAGCGGGCGGCGGGCGGCGGCCCTGCCCTGCGAAATCGCGCGGGCGCCGCCGTGGACGAGCAGGATGGGTTCACGTGAGGCCATGGTGTCGGAACGCTCGCTTCGGTGATGGTCGGGATGCCCTGCGCTTCGGCCCCGCGGCGGGCTCCTGCTCCGAGGCGACGGAAATGCCGGCGCGCCGAGCTGCCGCGGGCGGCGCATCGAACAGCCCCGGCAGGATCCTGGCAAGAACCACGGAGCGCGTCTCGCGTTCCTTACCTAAGAACCCTTTTCGGCATCTCGTCCCGCTGCGCCGCGAAGCGGGGCAGGAGATCGTTTTTGGTCGGCCCTGCGGCGGCGGCGCGGCCCGAATGACCTGTTCGAACCATTCGGGCCTCGACGGTCTCGCGGCACAGGCATGTGGAAATTGTCCTGGCATCTCGCCGCGACTTGGAGCATGTGCACCCGGCGAGGCGTTGAGAGGAAATCGGCGCACGCACCCTGGCCGCCGCCGCTCGGCGGGTTAGTTGACATCATTGGAGAAGAACCGCGGCCTGTGGGCAGCCGCGGTTCGAACAAAGAGGGCCCGAGGAATGATCTGGATCGACAGGCTGTTCAAGCTGTTCGAGGTGTTCATCGTCGCCTGCCTTGCCGCCATGGTCCTCATGGTGTTCGGCAATGCGGCGCTCCGGAAGCTCTCCGATTACGGGCTCGTGCTGTTCGGCGGCGGCCTCGACGTCTCGGAGGAACTGTCCCGCATCCTGTTCGTCTGGCTCACCTTCGTGGGCGCCGTCGTCGTGGCGCGGGAGAACGCGCATCTGGGCGTCGACACGCTGGTGGCCCGCTTCGGCACCCGCGGACGCACGATCTCGATGGTGCTCTCGGATCTCTTCGTGGTGCTGTGCTGTGCCGTGTTCTTCTGGGGCACCTGGCGCCAGGCTCCGCTCCACATGGGCAACTCGGCCCCGATCACCGGCATGTCCATGATCTGGGTCTACGGCTTCGGCTTCTTCGCCAGCATCGGGATGGGGGCGCTCGCGATCGCCCGCATCGTGCGGGCGCTCACGGGACGCCTCGATCCCGTGGAGCTGCGTCAGTTTGCGGGCGAATACGACCTCGACCTCGCCCATTCCCCGAAGGGCCACCTGGAATGATGGCCGCTCCCTCCCTCCTCACCGGCGGCGCCCTGGCATGACCGTTCCGATATTCCTCTTCTCCCTCATCGGGGCCATGGCGATCGGCATGCCGGTCGCGTTCTCGCTCATCGTCTGCGGCCTGGCGCTCATGCTCTACATGGGCATCTTCGACAGCCAGATCGTCTCGCTCAAGCTGATCGAAGGCGCGGACAACTTCCAGCTTCTGGCCGTGCCCTTCTTCCTCCTCGCAGGCGAGCTCATGAACGCCGGGGGGCTGTCGAAGCGTATCGTCAACTTCGCAGTGTCCCTGGTCGGGCACATCAAGGGCGGTCTCGGCTATGTCGCGATCTTTGCCTCGATCATCATGGCGGCGCTTTCGGGCTCCGCTGCCGCCGATACGGCTGCGCTGGCCTCGATCCTGATCCCGATGATGCGAGATGCCGGGTACAACGTCCCCCGGTCGGCCGGGCTCATGGCGGCGGGCGGCATCATCGCGCCGGTGATCCCGCCCTCGATCGGCTTCATCGTCTTCGGCGTCGCCGCCAACGTGTCGATCACCCAACTCTTCCTTGCGGGCGTATTCCCCGGGATCCTGATGGGCTTGTCGCTCGTGATCGCCTGGGCCATCGTGGTGCGGCGCGACCAGATGAAGGCATTCCCGCGCCAGCCCTGGTCGGCCCGGCTCAAGGCCTTCCTCGACGGCTTCTTCGCCCTTCTGATGCCCGCGATTATCCTGGGCTGCATCAAGTTCGGCTGGGCGACCCCGACGGAGGCCGCCGTGTTCGCGGCGGTCTACGCGCTCTTCGTGGGCCTGTTCATCTACCGTGAGCTGAAGATCTCTCAGCTTTACGAGGTGTTCCTTGTCTCGGCCAAGACGACGGCGGTCGTGATGTTCCTGGTCGCAGCGGCGCTGATCTCCGCCTGGCTCATCACGCAGGCCAACATCCCGGCTGAGATGGGAGCGCTCCTCGAAGGGCTCAAGGACAATCCCACGATCCTGATGATCGTGATGATGCTCCTCGTGATCGTGGTCGGCACGGCCTTGGACTTCACGCCGACCGTGCTGATTCTCACGCCTATCCTGATGCCGCTCGTCAAGGAAGCCGGCATTCACGAGGTCTATTTCGGCGTTCTGTTCATCATGAACAACGCGATCGGCCTCATCACGCCGCCCGTGGGCATCGTGCTCAACGTGGTCTCGGGCGTTGCAAGGGTTTCGATGACGTCGGTCATCCGGGGCGTGACGCCCTTCCTGATCGCTGAGACCATCGTGCTGTTCCTGCTCATCCTGCTGCCGCAATGGGTGATCGCGCCCCTGAACTGGCTGCGCGACCGGATCGGATTCGTGGAGATGCTGCAGGCGATGTTCTGGTTCTGACCCGGATCGGCCTGACGCCGCCGCTCCGCGTCTGATCTCGCCCTTTCGTGAAGCGCCGCAGCCGGCGCTCACGATTGATGCCCCCAACCCGAGGGCGTAAGGCGTGCCCAACCCGACCTGGCCCTGCGGGCCACCGGGTCACCAACGGTCAAACCTGCCGGGCGACGCGCAGCCGGCCAGCAGGTGTCTCGACAGAAGCGCTGCGACAGTTCCTTTGGAGGAAGTGATGACATCCACGTTGAAACTCGCCCTTGCCGCCGGGATCGCGGCCGCGGCGCTGACCGGACCGGCCTCGGCCCAATTCCAGGACCGCACGATCCGCGTCTCCAACGGCATCAATGCGGACCACCCCGTCGGCAACGGCCTCGCCAAGATGAACCAATGCGTGGGCGAGAAGTCCGGCGGCAAGATGAAGCTCCAGGGCTTCTGGGGCAATGCGCTCGGCGGCGACCTGCAGGCGACCCAGTCGCTCCGCTCCGGCACGCTCGAGATGGTGATTACCTCGACCTCGCCGCTCGTCGGCATCCTGCCGGACCTCGGCGTGTTCGACCTGCCCTTCCTCTTCGCCAATGCCAAGGAGGCGGATGCGGTCCTCGACGGATCCTTCGGCAAGTACATCTCCGACAAGTTGCCCGCCGTCGGTCTCGTCAACCTCGCCTATTGGGAGAATGGGTTCCGTAACCTCACCAACTCCCGCAAGCCCATCGCGAAAGCCGAGGATTTCCAGGGCGTGAAGCTCCGGGTGATGCAGAACAACATCTTCCTCGACACCTTCAAGACCATGGGCGCCAACGCGGTCCCGATGGCCTTCGGCGAGGTCTTCACCGCGCTCGAGACCAAGGCGATCGACGGCCAGGAAAACCCGTTCGTCACGATCGACACCTCGAAGTTCTACGAGGTCCAGAAGTACCTCACGGTCACGAACCACGCCTACACGCCCTTCCTGGTTCTGTATTCCAAGCAGCTCTTCGACAAGCTCTCGCCCGAGGAGCAGAAGGCGCTGCAGGATTGCGCCGTCGTGGGCCGGGACGAGCAGCGCAAGGTCGGCCGCGAACTCTCCGAGAAATCGCTCGCCAAGATCAAGAAGGAGGGCCTGCAGGTCACCGAGCTGACGCCGGAGGTGCAGACTCGCCTGCGCGAGGCCGTGAAGCCGGTCTACGAGCGTCATGCCGAGACCATCGGCAAGGAGACGGTCGCGAAGGTCCAGGAAGAGCTGGCCCGGATCCGCAAGCAGTAAGCGGCGCGCGAAAAGCCCTCCTTTCGCTGGGAGGGCGCCCCATAGGGGCTGGCGCGGACGGAACCGGCGCCAGCCCCCATCCCCTGACCCCTCTCCGCACGAGGGAGGGGAGACGAGCCCCGCATGAAAATCACCGCCATCGAGACGATCCGCACCGCGGAGCTGCCCAACATTCTCTGGGTCCACGTCCACACCGACGAAGGGCTGGTCGGACTGGGCGAGACCTTCTTCGGCGCCGAGACCGTGGAAGCCTATCTCCACGAATATGCGGCGCCCCGCCTCATCGGCCAGGATCCGGGCCGGATCGACCGGATCGCGCGGGACCTGGTGGGCTATCTCGGCTTCCGCTCTGCGGGCGCCGAGACCCGGGGCAATTCGGCTATCGATATTGCTCTCTGGGACCTCTTGGGTCAGGCCCTGAATCGCCCGATCGTGGATCTCCTGGGCGGGCGCAGCCGCGACTGGATTCGGACCTACAACACGTGTGCGGGCACCCATTACGTCCGCAAGGCCAATGCGCAGCGGGTCGACAATTGGGGCCTCGGCACCGACCCGGCCGCCCGCTACGACGATCTCAACGCCTTCCTCAACCGCGCCGACGAGCTGGCTGCCGACCTCCTCGAGGAGGGTATCACGGCCATGAAGATCTGGCCCTTCGATCCGGCGGCGGAGAGGACCAACGGAACCTATATCTCGGCCCGGGACCTCAAGACCGCGCTGCAGCCCTTCGAGAAGATCAGGAGGGCCGTCGGCGACCGCATGGACATCATGGTGGAGTTCCACTCCCTGTGGCAACTCCTGCCCGCGATGCAGATCGCCAAGGCGCTGACCCCCTACGGCACCTTCTGGCACGAGGATCCGATCCGGATGGATTCGCTCTCGAGCCTCAAGCGCTACGCGGAAGCGTCACCGGCACCGATCTGCGCCTCGGAGACGCTCGCCTCGCGCTGGGCGTTCCGCGACCTCCTGGAGACCGGGGTCGCGGGCGTGGTGATGCTCGACCTATCCTGGTGCGGCGGCCTCTCCGAGGCCCGCAAGATCGCGGCTATGGCGGAGACCTGGCACCTGCCGGTGGCTCCGCACGATTGCACCGGCCCGGTGGTGCTGATCGCCTCGACGCACCTTTCGCTCAACGCCCCGAATGCCCTGGTGCAGGAGAGCGTGCGCGCCTTCTACCGCACCTGGTACCGCGACCTCGTCACGGCGCTGCCCGAGGTCAAGGACGGGATGATCACGGTCCCCGAGGGCCCGGGGCTCGGCGCGCGCCTGAGCCCGGATCTCGATCAGCAATTCACGGTGATGCGGCGGGTCTCGGATTCGGTCTGAGGTCCCTCAGGCGGATTTCCGCTTCAACGCGGCCCAGGCGCGCTGGGCTGCGTCGCTCTCGATCAAGGCCTCCTTCAGGCGGGACCAGCGCCGGCGCTCGCCGTCGCCCCGGATCGCGCGCTGCAGCGCCTCGCGCTGGCCGAGAAGCACCACGAGGCTGCGGCCCCGGGTGACGCCGGTATAGAGGAGATTGCGCCTGAGCATCGGGGCGTGATCGAGGGTCAGCGGGATCACGACCGCGGGATATTCCGAGCCCTGCGCCTTGTGGATCGTGGTCGCGTAGGCGAGCACCAGGGCGTCGAGTTCGCCGAAGCCGTAGGACACCTCGCGCCCGTCGAAGTCGGCCACCAGGGTTTCGGCCTCCGCATCGATCCGGAGCACGTGCCCGACATCGCCGTTATAGACCTCGCGCTCGTAGTCGTTCTGCACCTGCATGACCCGGTCGCCCGGGGAGTAGGTCCAGCCGAAGCGCTGGACCCGGGTCTCGCGCGCCGGATTGAGCGCCTCCTGAAGGGTCAGGTTGAGCGAGCGCACGCCGAGGCCCCCGCGGTTCATCGGCGCCAGCACCTGGATGTCTCGGACGGGATCGAGGCCGAAGCGCTTTGGGATCCGCTCCCGCACCAGGGTGACGAGCTTGTGGACGCCCTCCTCCGGATCGCCGGCCTCGACGAAGTAGAAATCCGAGTCCGGCGCGGGTTCCAGATCCGGGACCTCGCCCCGGTTGATCCGGTGGGCGCTCGCCACGATCCGGCTCTCGGCGGCCTGGCGGAACACCTCGGTGAGGCGCACGACCGGCACCGCGCCGGAGGCAATGACGTCGGCCAGCACCTGGCCGGGGCCGATCGAGGGCAGCTGGTCGACGTCGCCGACGAGGACCAGGCCCGCGCCCTCGGGCAGCGCCCGCAGGAGCGCGTGCATGAGGCGCAGATCCACCATCGACATCTCGTCGACCACGAGCCATTCGCAATCGAGCGGCCGTGTCGGCCCGCGGCGGAAGGATTGGTCGAAGCCGTCGACCTCGAGCAGGCGGTGGATCGTCTTGGCCTCGATGCCGGTGCTCTCCGCGAGGCGCTTGGCGGCGCGGCCCGTAGGAGCGCAGAGCGCGACCTGCGCGCCGCGCTCCTGCAGCGCATGGAGGAGACCGCGCACGAGGGTGGTCTTGCCGACCCCGGGACCGCCGGTGATCACGAGCACCCGGGACGCGAGCGCCAGGCGCAGGGCATCGCGCTGGCCCTCCGCCAGGGTCACCCCCATGGCGGCCTCGGCCCGGTCGATCGCGGCCTCGGCGGCGACGGGGTCGCTCTCGGCTGGTTCGATCGCCATGCGGGTGAGCCGCTTCGCCACAATCCGCTCGGCCCCGTGCAGCCCGGCCAGGAACAGGCAGCGCCGCCCCTCGACCTCGTCGATGACGACCTCGCCGGCCTCGTCGGCCCGCGCCAGCGCCCCGTCGACGAGTTCCGTCTCGACGCCGAGAAGGCGGGCAGCCTCGCGGCGGGCGTCCTCCAGGGGCAGCCCGCAATGGCCCTCGTTCATGGCCTCCAGCACCGCGGCCGTGATGCCGGCCTCGATCCGGACCGGCGACGTGCGCGCGAGCCCCAGCCCCAACGCCACCCGGTCCGCCGCCTCGAAGCCGAAGCCGCGAATGTCGCGCACGAGGCGATAGGGGTTGTCGCGGATGAGCGCCACCGCATGGGACCCGTAGGTCTTGTGGATGCGCACGACCCGGGAGGCGCTCACGCCGTGCCGGTGCAGGAAGAGTGCGATCTCCCGCAGAATCCGCTGCTCCGCGAAGGCCTGGGTGATCTGCCGCGCGCGCCAGGGCCCGACGCCCTCGACCCCGCGCAGGCGCTCGGGCTCCCGCTCGATCACCGTGAGCAGGCTCTCGCCGAAGAGACCGACGAGCTTGCGGGCGAAGACCGGGCCGATGCCGTGCACGAGCCCGGAGCCAAGATATTTCTCCAGACCATCGAGGGTCGTCGGCGCCGCGGTGGAGAGCGCCTCGGCCCGGAACTGCACCCCGTAGGAGCGGTCGTTGACCCAGGCGCCGGCGGCTTCCACGACCTCGCCCGCGGCGATCGAGGGCGTGTTCCCGACGACCGTGACGAGGCTGCGGTGCCCCCGCGCCTGGACGCGCAGCACGCAGAAGCCGGTCTCCGCATTGTGGTAGGTGACGCGCTCGACCGTACCCGCGACGGTGCCGGCCTCGAGCCCGGCCGGGACTCCGGTCTCGTCGGCTTGCGCGTCGCCGTAATCGACGGCGAGGGCACGCTCGGGCGCCTCGTCCGGCGGGTCGAAGGTCTCGTCCGTCATGAGGGGTTCTCAAGAAAAAGCCGGCCGCACGATCGCGCGGCCGGCTGGAAGGGTCAGAAGCGCGGGGGCCTGATTACGCGGCCTTCTTGCCAGGCCAGCCGAGCGCCATCAGCTTGGCCTTCGCGTAGTCGCGCACCTCGTCGCGCAGAGCGGGCGACAGGGCGTTGAGGCTCTTCTGCGTGTCGGCGTGCAGCATGAGGTCGGTGACCGCGTTGATCGACTTCGCCTTGTCGATCTTCTTCTTGAGCGCGGCCTCGATCTCGCTCTCGGCCTCGACGAGTTCGACCCGGGTGGTCTCGGACGCCGGCTCGACCGCGGCCTCGACGCGCGCCTCAGGGGCAGTCGCCTCACGCTCGGCCGGACGGCCAGCCTTGAACTCATCGGCCTCCTCTTCCGAGTAGACGAGGCCGTGGAGTTCGATCAGCTTCAGGATCACCCGGTCCTTCGCGCGCTTCTCGGCCATGGCGTAGACGTAAGCCGCCTGCTTGCCCGAGACGCGGTAGTTGGTGCCGATCAGCGCCTCGCCGATCGACCATTCCACCCGCTCGCCCATCCGTCCGGTGACGAGGATCACGGCCTCGTCGCGCTCGGCGCGCACGATGGTGGGAGCGTCGTAAGTGATCTTCGCCTGAGCGGCGATCCGCTCCAGCGCCTTGTGGTAGATGACGGCCTGGCCCTGAACGCGCCAGATGTTGCCAGCCATGGGCTCGCCGTACTTGGCGAGGATGTCCGCGATCTGCTTGTCGGCAGTGCTCATGTTCCCTGTTCCCATCCTCTCGCGGCGGTCCGGCGGCCCTCCCGCGGGAGGATCAGCAGCACGCCTGTTCCTTGTTTGTTCTAGATAAGGATTAGGAGCGCTAAAGTCCAGCAAAACCAAGAGAAAAGTGCTCTGAAAAGGTCTGTTTTTGGACCCCTGCGACACATTTTCCAAGTCGCCTTTCTTAACGGCCAAGCTGAACCTTCGCTCCTGGTTTCGGAACAGCTCGAACAGGTTTGACGATAACCTTTGTGTTCTCTATCTGTTCAGGGCAAGAATACGATCGTAAAGCTTCGCTGTTCGTAGTGGAGCCTCCCTCGTGACCAGGAACTCCGCGATGTCCGTGCACGCGCTCTCCGACCACCCCTCCCGCCGCCCGGCGTCGCGGGGGCAGGCCGCCGCGCGCCGCGGCCGTCGGAAGGGTTCGAGCGGGTCGCCGACGCGGAACGATCTCCGCACCGATTTCGTGGCCCTGTGCGAGATCGACCCGGCCGTCGAGGCCCTGCAGGCCCCGGAGGGCCCCGCCCTGTTCGCGGTCGGCGACGAGATGGTCGAGCACCAGGCCGATTTCGAGATCGTGCGGGACGGGGTGACGCTCCTCGTCGACGTGCTCCCGGATGCCGACCTCATCCGGCATCCCCTGCGCACGGCGCTGATCGGCGGCGCGGTCGCGGAGGACGGGCGGGCGCTCGTCGTCGAGACCACCTCCTCGATCCGGGCCGAGCCCCGCTACACCACGATGCGCCTCGTGCACGAATGCCGCCGCACGCCCGTGTCGGCCGGAGACCGGGTGCGCATCCTGCACCACCTCAGCGAGACCGGAGCCGCGCCCCTGGTCGAATGCGCGAGCGTGGTCCAGAACACCCGCGACGGCGTTGCCGCGGTGCTGGCGCTCGCAGTCGAGGGCCTGGTCACGATCGACATCGACCGCCCGATCCTGCCGGAAACGCCGGTGCGGCGCCGCAAGCTGGCCTATCCGGATCCGGACTTCTAGAGCGCAATCCCTCCGGCGCGGCGGTGCGGGCCCTTATCCGAACCTCAGGGCGCCGTCAGCGCTCCCGCCGCGCCACCGCCTCGTCGAGAAGCGACAGCACGAGCGCCTGCACGGCGTCCGGCGTTCCGTCGCGCGCGAAGGCGGCGAGGACCTCGTCGCGGATGATCGAGCCGTCGTCGCTTTTCGCCAGATCCGTGGCGCTCTCGGCCTGGAGCAGGGACACGAAGGCGCTCTCGACCTCGGCCTTGAGGTCCCGGTCGCTCGCCGCCGCCACAAGGCGGCCGGTGAGGTCGAACACGTCCGGCTGATGGGGCAGGTATTCGGGCGTCAGCGTGCCGTCCGGGCCCAGGATCCAGGCGGCGGGCCGGTGGTCCTGCAGGTCGACCGATTGCCGGTTGATGTTGCCGGGATTGGCCCAGAGCGTCTGGCCGGCGCGGATCGCCGCCTTGGTCTTGTGGACGTGGCCGTTCACCACGAGGTCCGCGCCATCGATCGGGAAGGGCGGCACGGCGCCGGGATAGGCGCCCTCGAAGGCGATGTCGTGATGGGTGAACCAAGCGAGCCGGTCGACGCCCGGCAGGCCCCCGCGCACATCCGCCGGGATCGCCTGGCCGAAGGGCGTCATGCCGATCCCGAGCCGGTGCGTCCCGATCCGGTACTCGCCCACGATTCCGGCTCCGGCCGCGACGTCGAGCACGTCCGCGAGGCCCAGCACCGCGAGGCTGTCGCCGTCGGACAGGGTGGTGTGGGCGATGTCGTGATTGCCCACATTCGTGAGCGGCCGGATCCGGAAGGCTTTCAGGATCCGCACGAGGCGCGCCTTGAGACCCTCGTCGGGCTCCACCGCGCGCTCGAACAGGTCGCCGAGCAGCACCGGCGCGAGACCCCGCGCGTTCGCGATCGCGACGCAGGCCTCGAGCTTGGCGAGGATGGGCCCCGGCCAATCGGCATCCTTGCGCCGCCCGGGGCGGCGGGAGCTCACATGCGGGTCGCCGATGATCAGGAGGCCGTTGCAGGAGATGGGCTCCTGATGCAGCCGTTCGCCGGAGACGATCATGCCGCCTCCTGTGCGTGCACGTGACCAAGGAGGTCCAGCGGATCGACCGTATGCCCGCAGGCGGGGCAATGCCCCCCGGTGTCGCGCACGAGCGCGGCGAGCTTGCCCTCCACCTCCGCCATGGCGGCGGAGGCGAGCGCCGCCCGCGCCCGCGCCTTGGCGAGATCCGCCTCCAGGGTCCTGAGACGGTCGCCCGCACGGTCCAGGGCCGCGGTGCCGGCAAGCGCCGGCATCGCTGCGGGCAGGGCCGCCAGCGCCGCACGGCGCCGCTCGGCGATCCTCAGAGCCCGCGACAGGGCACCCACCGCCGCTCCGATCCGCTCTCGCTCTGCCGCGTCCGCGAGATCGAGGCGCAAGCCTGCCAGATGATCCGGAGGAGGCAGGGTCCGGAGGACCCGGGACCGCGCACCGAGGCGATCGAGCCGCGTGCGGGCCGCCGCGAGCCGAGCCTGGACGGCGCCGAGCCTCTCGATCCGGGCCGTCTCGGTCGCTAGGGCCAGCGCGCCCTCGCGGGCCGCGGCGAGCCCTTCGGCGAGAGGGGTCAAGCCCTCGAAGCGCTGCAGCGCCTCACCGATGGCGGCAAGCTCCCGCTCGCCCTGACGCACCGTCGCGAGGTCGGCCGTGCAGCGCTCCTTGTGGATCGCGAGCATGTCGCGGATGTAGCCCGCCTCCTGTCCGATCGAGAGCACGGCGGAGCGGCGCGCGGGCGGCTCGCCCAGGAGGAAGACCGGGAATTTCTGATGGGCCACATGCACGTCGAGGTCTTCGACCTTCACGATGCCGCAGAGCGCCCCGACCCAGTCCGGCGTCGCGCGCCCGCCCGTCTCGTGGCGGGTGCCGTCCTCCTCCACGATGCGTCCGTCCGGCTCGTGCAGGGACCAGAGATTCACGGGCGTCCGCTTCGGCTGGCGCGTGAAGCGCAGGAACCGGCCGCCCGCCACGCCGAGCTCGACGGTCGCGGTCGCGGCGCCTGCGCGGACAAGGCTGTCGCGCGCCTCGCCGTAGAACACGGCGCGCAGGGCCCTGATGAAGGTCGACTTGCCGCGGTTGTTCGGACCCGTGAGCGCGTTGATCCCGGGGCTCAGGACAAGCGTCGCATCCCGGTAGCCCTGCACGTCCCGGAGGCGGATGAAGCGGAAGCCGGGCTGCGCATCGTCCCAGGGCTCCGCGCGCGGGCAGACCACGGTGACGCCGGTCTCGGGATGACCGGTGATGCGGCTCACCCGGATCCGGCCGTCGAAGCCATCCATGTCGTGGTGCGAGATCGCGAGGCACTGGACGCCGAGGCGGGCGGCGCCGTCCTCCAGCACGCGGTAGAAGGCCGGCACCCGGTCGGGCGCGATCCAGCAATCGGCCTCGTCGAGGGCAAGGAAACGCCCCACCCCGGCCTTGACGACGGCGATGAGACGAAGCGCCATCCCGATCACGTTGGTGAGCGCGCCGCCATTGTCCTCCAGCACGTCCTCCCGCGTCCCGTCCGGGCGCCGGACGCCGATGTCGAGGGCCGGCGCGCCACGCTCGGTCGCGAGTTCGAGGGTCACGGGCTTCTCGCCCGGCAGCACCTCCTGGACAAGGGCGGTCAGAAGCGTCTCGAAGCTCGCCACGTTGCGGCGGCTGGCCTCCGCCTGGAGGCGGTCGAGGAAGGCCTCGACCTCGCCGCGCTGGGCGAGCCGGGCTTTCGCCAGTGCGACGTCGCGCTCGAGCTGGGCGCGGCGCGAGAGGAGCGCTTCGCGCCGCCCCTCCAGGCGCGCGAAGCGGGCGGCCAGACGGTCGAGATCGGGTGCCATCAGCCCTCGCTTTCGAGCCGGGCGAGCTCGCCTTCGAGCCCGCGCACGAGCGCCGCGAAGGCCTCGATCCGGGCAGCGTTCTCGGCCTTGGCCGCGGCGATGAGGCGCGCAATCTCGACCTCGTCGTCGGTGCCGAGTTCGGCGCGCGCGAGCTGGCGCGCGGCCTCGAGTTCCGCGGTCAGGCGCTCGATGTCGCCCTCCGCGCGGATCGCCTCGGTGCGCAGACGCTCATAGGCCGGGCGCAGCTCCTCGAGCTGCTTCAACGTATCGGCCTCGCCGCGCTTCTTCTCAGCCATGCATCCCCTCGACTTTCCTCTCCGTCCGGCGCTCCGGACCCGGAAGGCCTGTACGCGTCGCATGTTCGGGCGGCGGGCTCAAGCGTAGCCGTAAAGCCCTAAGATAAGTTGACGTTCCTAAAGGACCATCTATTGTGTTCTTGCTTCGTTCCGGCCACATTTCTGTGTGACGCAAGGCTGCGGCGGGATTGGGGCAGGCGCGGCCCGGCCTCTCCAGATCGGTACGAGGGGTGCCGGCGTCAACCGCAAGGGGCGCCACCACGCCGCATCGGGGCCTCCGGGACCGGTGCGGTGACCAGGATGCAAAAGCGCCAGGAAGGCGCGGCTCGAGAACCATGATCAGCACATATGACGCCGGCAAGGCGTCGCCAGGAACGCCGTCAGGACACGCCATGAGCCACGCCGGAATCGCCGAGGAGCTGTTCCTGTTCGCCAATGCGGACTGGACCGTGACGCCTGACGGTCTGGAGCACCGCGGCAACGGCTATTTCATCGCCCGGGAGGAGCTCGGCCACCGGCGCTCGGACGGGCTTTGGATCTGGCCGGTCCACATGGCCGAGAAGCTCTGGTGCGCGCCCTCGCTCTTCGCCGAGGCCTTCATGCAGGCCCTGCGGGCCTACGGGCTCGAGGCCGATGCGGAGCTGGCGCTCTCGTTCCACGATGCCGGCCGGATGCAGGGCGAGCAGGCCTTTCACGCGGCGGGCGAGGGAGCGGCCACCCAGGCAGCCGAACCGCCGCCGGCCCTGTCCCCGGCCGGCCGTGGGCGGCTGGACGATGCCCGCGCCGCCACCGCGCATCCCTGGCGCCCGAGTCGCGTCGCGAGAGCCGGGCTCAGCCTGCTGCAATGGCTCCGCTACCGGGCGAACGGGGAGTGAACGCCATGGCGCAGCCACACCCGAATCCAGCTTACGGCAGGGTGCAGGGCCCTTCCGTTACGGCACCTCCATCCCCATATCAGGAGGACGATGCCCGAGGCGGCGAGGCCGAGGCCTTCGCCCGGGCCGTGATCTTCACGATCTGCAGCATCGGCGTTCCCGCCCATCAGGCGCGCCGCACCTATGAGCGGTGCATGGCGGCGCTCGTTCAGGGCGGCACCGCGCGGATGGGCTTCCGCAATCCCTCGCGGGCGGATGCCGTCGATGCGATCTGGCGGGAGCGCGTGCGCTTCCACCGCGGCTACCGCGCAGCCGAAGACCGCGTGGCCTGGCTCGAGACGCTGCCGGGGATCGGACCGGTCATGAAGCACCGCCTGAACGTCGCCCTCGACCTGTTTGAGGAGAGCGGCCCGGCGGGACAGGCAACAACAGAAGAACGAACGGGAGTTGTCACGAATGCCTCTTGAGCGCCCCAGCGATGTCGGCTTCTGCGTCGTGGACAGCAACGCCGACCTGATCGCCAACACCCTTGTCCGGCGCGTGCGTGACGGCTCCGCCGAGCTCGAGACGGAGATCAACCGCCTGTATCGCGGCCGCAACGCCTACACCTTGAGCGAGGTGGCAGGCATGGACCTGGAACGGACGATCAAGCGCCTCTCCTACCTCGCCGAGACCTTGCGCGACGTGCAGCGCGCCCAGCGCGAGGAACGCTATCTCCAGGCGGCCGAATAGGCGGTTTCCAGGATCGAACGACAGGAGGGCGCGCCTCGCAAGGGCGCGCCCTTGTTCATGGACCTTCCGCCTCGCGAAGGCTGCCGACCCTCGCAAATCCGGCTGCCGATCCCCATATCGGGAGCATGCGCAGGCGGCCCTTCAAGCCCTGCCACTCTCAGGACAATCCATGCCCTTGACCCGGCGCGCGCTCGTCGCCGGCGCGGTTTCGACTGCGGCCGGAGCGGGTCTCGTTTCAGCGAAAGCGTATCAGCCCATGATCCAACGTCAGAGTTTCACCAGCGGCGGCAGAACCATTGCGGTCGAGGTCTACGAAGCCCGGGGCGCGGGCGGACCTCGACCCGCGGTGCTGATGCTGCACGGCGCCGACGGGTTGACGTACAACGGCCAATACCGCAGCGGCGCGCAGGGTTTGGCGGCGGCGGGCTATCAGGTGTTCCTGGTCCATTACCTCGACCGCACGAACGAGAGCCGGGCCTCCTTCGCGACCCTGTTCCGGAACTTCGAGCTCTGGATGGAAACGGTCCGCGATGCGCTCGCCTTCGTGGCGGCGCAGCCCGCGATCGATCCCGGCCGCATCGGCATCGTCGGGATCTCGCTCGGCGCCGCGCTCGGGCTCGCGATTTCGGGCGGCAAGAAGCGCGTGCGTGCGCTCGTGAGCTATTTCGGTCCGCTGCCGCAGGGCGCGGTCTCGACGGGCTCGAGGCTGCCCCCGACCCTCGTCCTGCACGGCGCCGCCGATCCGATCGTGCCGGTCCTGAACGCCCACGCAATCGAGGAGCTCCTGCGGCAGCAGGGCGTGCCGCACGAGGTCAAGGTCTATCCCGGCGAGGGCCACGGCTTCCGCGGCGCGGCGGAGCGGGACGCCACCGCGCGGGTCGTCGCGTTCCTGGACCGTCATCTCAGCGATGAGACGGCCGCGCATCTCGACGCGGCGGAGTGACATTCCCGCTGCCGCCGGAGCCCCGGTCCGGGCTCCCTCCCGCAGGGCGCGGCCTCGGCGCCTCTTTCCCGCGGGCCGCACGGCCCGATATGGTCCGCCCGACTCCTTCTCCCCGAAAAGGCATCCCCTGCCCATGATCGCATCGAGCGCGCCGGACACGAACCCGCTTCTCCAGGACTGGACCGCTCCCTTCGGGATCCCGCCCTTCGAGGCGATCGCGCCGGAGCATTACCGCCCGGCCTTCGACGCTGCGCTGGCGGAGCAGCGTGCCGCCATCGATGCGATCGCGGCCGATCCGGCGGAGCCGAGCTTCGACAACACGATCGCGGCGCTGGAGACGAGCGGCACGGCGCTGAAGAAGGTCGGCGCCGTCTTCTACAATCTCACAGGCTCGCACACGAACGAGGCCCTGCAGGGGATCGAGCGCGAGATGGCGCCCGTGATGGCGCAGCACCGCAACGCGATCTTCATGAACGAGGCCCTGTTCCGCCGCGTCGACGGGCTGCTGCGCCGCCGGGACGAGCTCGGCCTGACACCCGAGCAGGCGCGGGTTCTCGAGCGCTACCACACGATCTTCGTGCGCGCGGGCGCCCAGCTTCAGGGCGAGGCCAAGGCGCGGCTGGCCGCCATCACGGAGTGGCTCGCGACGCTCGGGACCCAGTTCTCCCAGAACGTGCTCGCGGACGAGAAGGCCTATACGCTCGTCCTCGACGGGGAGGCGGATCTGGCCGGTCTCCCCGACTTCCTGCGCGAGGCGGCGCAGCAGGCCGCGGAGGAGCGGGGCCTCGAGGGCAAGCACGTCGTCACCCTGTCGCGCTCCTCCATCGAGCCGTTCCTGACCTTCTCGAAGCGCCGGGATCTGCGCGAGCAGGCCTTCAAGGCCTGGGCGGCACGCGGCGACACCGGAGGCCCGACCGACAACAAGGCGATCATCGCCGAGATGGTGCGGCTCCGCGCCGAGCGGGCGCGGCTCCTCGGCTACGAGACCTTTGCGGATTTCAAGCTCGCCGACACCATGGCGAAGACGCCCGAGGCTGTCGTCGGCCTCCTCGAGGAGGTCTGGGCGCCGGCCAAGACGCGGGCGCTCGCGGAGCGCGACGACCTCCAGGCGATGGCGCAGGAGCAGGGCGAGAACATCACGATCGAGCCCTGGGACTGGCGCTTCTACGCCGAACAGGTCCGCAAGGCCCGGCACGACCTCGACGAGGCGGTGATCAAGCCGTACTTCCAGCTGGACCGCATCATCGAGGCCGCGTTCGAGACGGCCCATCGCCTCTTCGGCCTGAGCTTTGCCGAGATCAGGGAAGCGCCGCGCTACCACCCCGACATCCGGCTCTGGCAGGTCACGGGGCCGGACGGCGGGCTCGTCGGGATCTTCATCGGCGACTACTTCGCGCGGCCCTCGAAGCGCAGCGGCGCCTGGATGAGCTCCTTCCGGGGCCAGGAGCGGCTTTCGGGCGATGTCCGCCCGATCATCGTCAACGTCATGAACTTCTCGAAGGGCCAGCCGTCGCTCCTGAGCTTCGACGATGCGCGCACGCTCTTCCATGAGTTCGGCCACGCGCTGCACGGGCTCCTCTCGGACGTCACCTATCCGCTGCTGGCCGGCACCGGGGTCTCGACGGACTTCGTCGAGCTGCCCTCCCAGCTCTACGAGCACTGGCTCTCCCGGCCCGAGATCCTGCGCCGCTACGCGACGCACCACGAGACCGGCGAGCCGATCCCGGAGGCGCTGCTCGAGCGCCTGATCGCGGCGCGCAACTTCAACCAGGGCTTCGCGACGGTGGAATATCTCGCCTCCGCCTTCGTCGACATCGACCTCCACCGGCTCACCTCCGCGGAGGGTCTCGACGCGGCCGCGTTCGAGCGCGAGGCGCTGGAGCGGATCGGCATGCCGCGCGAGATCATCATGCGGCACCGCACGCCTCATTTCACGCATGTGTTCTCGGGCGACGGCTATTCCTCGGGCTATTACAGCTATCTCTGGTCCGAGGTGCTGGATGCGGATGCCTTCAACGCCTTCGAGGAGACGGGCGACGTCTTCGATCGCGAGACCGCGCGCAAGCTCAAGGACTACATCTATTCCGCCGGCAACCTGCGCGATCCGGCCGAGGCCTACCGTGCCTTCCGGGGCCGCCTGCCGACGCCGGAAGCGCTGCTCGTCAAGCGCGGACTGATCCCGGCCGCCGCGTAAGCGGCCGGTGCCGTGAGGACGGAGCCGGACAATCTACGGGATCAGGGTGCGTGCGAGGTCTCGCCCGGCAAGGTGGCAGGCTTCGCGACCTTCCGGCGCGGGCGGGAGCCGACCGCCAGAGGAGCCGCAGGCTTCTCGGCGCCGGTGCCCGCGGGGCGCAGCACGTCGCGCAGGAAGGCCAGCCCCTCCGGGTCGGTCTTCAGCGCCTTGGCATCGAGAACCGGCATGGCGACCTCCCCTTTGCACGACTTCACCATTCGTCGTGTATGGACGCCCATCAGGACAACGAGGGTCCTTTGCCGTTGGTTGCTTGGCTTTACGAAAATTTAACGAAGTCGTGACGCACCGAATGGTGAGACCACTCCCAGAGCTGTGATCTACCCGGTTTCGGTGGCGGAAAACCGCAGCTCGCTGATCTGCCGGGACACCTCCCCGGGCCGCAGGATGCAGGTCGGGAAATGCGTCCGGTTCGGCCCGTCGGGGAAGCGCTGCGGCTCCAGGCACAGGCCCCCGCGCGCCCGGTAGGGCACGCCGTCGAGGCCGGGCACCGCCATGTCGAGGAGATGCCCGTCGTAGAACTGCACGCCCGGCTCCGTGGTCCACAGGTCCAGCGCGACGCCGCTCGCGGGCGACACGAGCGTCGCGGCCCGCGCGAACGCCCCCTCCCGCCGACGCAGCACATAGTTGATGTCGTATGGGTTTCTGCCCTGCACGAGCGGCGCCTCGCCGATCGGCCGCAGCGTGCGGAAATCAAGAGGAGTCCCGGCAACCGCCGTGATCTCTCCCGTGGGGATGAGCTCCTCCGTCGGCGTCACGAAATCGCCGGCGATCATGAGGTGGTGACCGGCAATGTCCGGGCTGCCGTCGAGGTTGTAGTAGCTGTGCGTGGTGAGGTTCACGGGCGTCGGCCGGTCGGCCGTCGCTTCGAGCACGATCTTGAGCGTCGCGGGCTCGGTGAACGCGTAGGTGCAGAGCGCCACGAGGCGGCCGGGATAGCCCATGTCGCCGTCCTCCGATACCAGCGCAAGGGTGGCGCTCGACGGGGTGCGATCGATGAGGCTCCAGATCCGCGAGCCGAAGCCCCGGCTGCCGCCATGGAGCTGATGGCGTCCGCCCCAATTGACGTCGAGATGGTAGGTCTCGCCGTCCAGGGTGAAGCGCGCCTCGCCGATGCGATTGGCGTAGCGGCCGACCACGGCGCCGAAATAGGGCGAGTGGGCGACGTAATCCTCGATCCGGTTGAGGCCGAGCACCACCCGCTGGCGTCCGTGGGGAGCGGGGACGACGAGGTCGCGGATCACCGCGCCCCAGGTGAGGATCCGGGCTTCGGCGCCGGCGGCGCTGCGGATGGAGACCTCCTGGACCTCAACCCCCTCGACTTGTCCAAATGCTCGAACCGACATCGATGATCCTTCCGCAGACCCGGATGAGAGTGTGAGATCCCCAACCGTCCCTAGCCGCGAGCGATATGGGCCTTCAGGCCCGGCACCCCGGCCTCGACCGCGAAGACGTGCCCGGCCATGGGATCGATCGCGGGGTCGCGGCCAATGGCGGCGGTCGTGATGTAGAGCGTGGTGAGGTCCGGCCCCCCGAAGGCGCATTTCGTGACCTGTGCGGTCGGCACCGGCAGGACGCGTTCGAGGGTCCCGTCCGGCGCGAAGCGCGAGATCCGCGAGCCGCCCCAGTGGCAGACCCAGAGGTGTCCCTCCGCGTCGACCGCCATGCCGTCCGGATGGCCCCAGCCCTCCTCGAAGGTTATGAGAGGACGGGACGCGCCGGGGACGCCGTCCTCCAGCGCGTAGGCATAAACAATCCCGCGTGTCGTATCCGTGGCGTAGAGAATGCTTCCGTCCGGGCTGTTCGCCGGGCCGTTCGTGACCACGATCCCGTCCCCGAACGAGGCGAGGGACGCCCCGTCCCAGCGCCAGAAGGCCCCGGTGGGATCTTCGCCCGCATCGTCCATGGTGCCGAAATACACGCTGCCGTCCGGCCCGACATGGCCGTCATTGATGCGGTTGCCGAGCTTGTCGGGTTCGGGCGAGGCGAGCGGCTGCGTCTGCCCGCCGAACAGGTGCAACCGCACGAGGCCTGACCGGAAGCCCGCGATCACCATGTCGGGGTCGGGAGTGAGCGCCACGAATCCGACCGGTTCCGGAACCTCGACCCGGCTCTCCTGGCCCGTTTCCGGATGGTAGCGCCAGATGGCCTGTCCCTTGATGTCGACCCAGAACAGGGTGCCGGAGCGGTGGTCCCACAGGGCGCCCTCCCCAAGGGTGCAGGCGCTCGCCACGGCGACGCGGGGTGTCTGCGGGTGGACCGCCGAGTGCGTCATGGTCTCTCCTCCGTGAGGAGCCGCATATAGGGCGCCCGGATCCCCCGCTCAGCCCCTTGCCCGAACCGGGTACCCGGATCCCTTCTCTCAGCCCCTCGCGCCTGACGCCGGCCGGTCGGATCAGCCGGCCAGTTGCGCGGCCAGCCGCACGAGGCCGAGATCGGACCCGGCCGGAGCCATCAGCGAGATCCCGAGGGGCGCGCCGAGGCGCGTTGCGAGCGGGATCGAGACCTGAGGCAGACCGGACAGGCCCGAGAGGGAGAGCAGGTTCAGCGCCTTGTTCCGATAGTCGTTCAGCGCCTCCTCGCTCTCCGAGAGCAGGGGCGCCACGTCCGGCATCGTGGGCAGGAGCAGGAGGCCGTCCCGGCCGAGCAGCTCCGTGAGGTGCTGCCGGATGACGTTTCGCACCCGCTGTGCCTCCGCGAACTGCGCATCGGTCACGGCTTTCGAAAAGGCGAAGCGGTCGCCGACGCCGGGCCCGAGCGGCGGCTGGAAGCGTTCGATCATGGGGCCGTCGACCGTCCAGGCCTCGCGGCCCTGCACGTAGCGGAAGGCCCAGTAGAGGGCCTCGAAACCGCCGGGCGCCGCCTCCACCGCACTGGAGGGTCCGAGCCGAGCCTCGATGCGCCGGATCGCCGGCGCCAGCGCGTCCCGGGCCTCCGGGGCGAGCAGCGCGAAGGTGTCCGTGGCCATCAGGAGGCGCGGCCGCTCGGGCAGCGGCGAGGCATCCTCGCCGAGCAGCACCGCGCCGACGCGGGCGAAGGTCTCGGGCTCGCGGGTGAAGTAGCCGCACGTATCGAGGGAGGGCGCGAGGTCGTGCGCGCCCGCGAGGCTCACCCGGCCGTGGGTCGGGCGGATGCCGAAGAGGCCGCAATGGTTGGCCGGGGCCCGCACCGAGCCGCCGGTATCGGTCCCGAGCGCGAAATCGCAGAGCCCGTGCGAGACCGCCGCGGCGGAGCCTGACGACGACCCGCCGGGGATGCGGTCCGGCGCGCCGCCGTTCACGGGCGTGCCGAAATGCGCATTCTTGCCGTTCATCGAGAAAGCGAGCTCGTCCGTGATCGTCTTGCCCACGAACCGGGCGCCCGCATCGAGAAGGCGCTGCACCGTGGGGGCCGTGCGGGTCTTGATCCCGGACAGGGCGAGGTGGTGCGGCGAGCCCGCGCTGGTCGGATAGCCCGCAACGTCGAAGAGGTCCTTGACCCCGAACGTCAGACCCGCGAGCGGACCATCGGGTGCGTTCGGCACCGGCGCAGCGGGATAGGGCATGAAGGCACGGACGGGATCGGCGTCGAGCAGCATGGGATCCTCAGGACCAGGGGAAACCGGCCCGACCATCTCACCCGTGATGCCTGCCGGGCAAGGGCGCCGCTGCGCCTTTCGCACCAACGCAGACCGGATCCGCATCCGCCGCATTGCAAAGCCTCGGGAGCCATGCTTTCGACAGGACGATCCAGACCGCCGTGCGGATGCACGCCTCCAGGAGCAGACCCTTCCATGACCGAGACGATCGAAACGGATGTTCTCATCATCGGCGCCGGGCCGGTCGGGCTCTTCGCCGTGTTCGAGCTCGGCCTCGTCGATGTGAGGGCGCATCTGGTCGACATTCTGCCGAAGATCGGCGGCCAATGCGCCGAGCTCTACCCCGAGAAGCCGATCTACGACATCCCGGGCTTCCCCGTGGTCACGGGCCAGGAGCTCATCGACAACTTGATGAAACAGATCGAACCCTTCCACCCCAAGTTCCATCTCGGCGAGATGGTCACGGAAATCGAGACGCTCGGCACCGCGGAGGCTCCGCGCTTCCGCGTCACGACGGATGCGGGAACGGTCTTCACGGCGAAATGCATCCTGGTCGCGGCCGGCGGGGGCTCCTTCCAGCCCAAGAAACCGCCGATCCCCGGTATCGACGCCTATGAGGGCACGGGCGTGCTCTACGCGGTGCGCCGGATGGAGGATTTCCGGGACAGGCGGATCCTGATCGTCGGCGGCGGCGACTCGGCCCTGGACTGGACCGTCAACCTGCAGCCGCTGGCGGAGCGCCTCACCCTGCTCCACCGCCGCGACGCCTTCCGGGCTGCGCCCCACACGGTCGAGCAGATGCGCGCCCTCGTGGCGGCCGGCGCCATGGATCTGGAACTCGGCCAGGTGGTGGCCCTCAGGGGCGGAGCGCCGGTGCTGGAAGCCGCAGTGGTGCGTCGCGACGACGGCTCCACTTTCGAGGTCCCCTGCGACGTGATGCTGCCCTTCTTCGGGCTCACCATGAAGCTCGGGCCCGTCGCGGATTGGGGCCTGAACCTGCACGAGAACGTGGTTCCGGTCGACACCGAGAAGTTCGAGACGAACGTTCCCGGCATCTTCGCGATCGGGGACATCAATCACTACGCCGGCAAGCTGAAGCTGATCCTCTCGGGCTTCCACGAGGCCGCGCTCGCGGCCCAGAAGGTGTACCGGTACGTCTATCCCGAGCGGAAGCTGCACTTCCAATACACGACCTCCTCGACGAGCCTGCAGAAGAAGCTCGGCGTCGCGGAGACGAAGACGGCGGCGGAATAGGCGGTCTTCCCCGCCCCGCCCCATCGGCGTGACGGGCAGCCTCCGCGCGGGAGCGCGTCGGCTCGCCCTCGCCGGCACGACGGGGATCGTCCCGGGGATGGCCCCCAGCAGGCCAATCCCTAGTCCGCCGCGGCCTCGATGGCCGCCATGTCGTCGTCGGACAGGCCGAAATGGTGACCGATCTCGTGGACCAGGACATGGGTGATGAGGTGGCCGAGGGTTTCCTCGTGCTCGGCCCAGTAATCGAGGATCGGCCGGCGGTAGAGCCAGATCATGTTGGGGAACTGGCCCGTGCTGATCGTGGCGGCGCCCTGAGCCAGTCCGATGCCGCGGAAGAGGCCGAGAAGATCGAACTCGCTCTCGCACTCCATCTCCGCAAGGGTGTCGTCGTCAGGGAAATCATCGATCTTGATGACGACGTCCCGGCAGAGGCGCCGGAAGGCATCCGGCAGGCGCGCGAAGGCATCTTCGGCAATGCGCTCGAATTCGGCGAGGCTCGGCGCCTGGAGTGCGGACCAGTCGATCATGGGGCTCAAGCGGTGGTCAGATGAGTCCGAGTTGCGCGGCGAGCCAGAGCGCCAGCACGACGACGCCGACGACCGACAGGGCGCGGCCGATGCGCCGGCCCCAAAGTTCGATCGGGTCGGTCCCGCCGCCCTCCGCGGCGCCGACGGCATCCCGGCCGGCGAAGTGATCGCCCATGCGGCGGCCCGCCCTCGCGATGGACGAGGAGCCCACGGTTTCGGAATCGCGGGCGACCCGGTCGAGGGCTTCGCGGGCCTGCCGCTCGCGCTGGTCGTCCTGCACCGGGCTCTCCGTGGGTCGAGGGGCTCGGTGAATTGATAGCACAGGCGGAGCGGCGGGACAGTCGGGAACGGGAGATCCGTGCCTGCGCCCGGCGCGGATCGACGCGCCACAACGGCAGGAACGCGGGTCCGGTGACAGTGCCGCCATGCCCCTGACGGTCGCCGGTCAGCGATCGGTCGGGCGCTCGGCCGCTATCCGTTGAAAAAGCCGCGCAGCTCGTCCTGCAGGACCGATGCTGCCGGCTCCAGCCTGCCGAGCGCTCCGGCTTTGACGAACGTAATGGAGACGGGCAGGCTCAGGCCCTCTTTCCAGAACGCGAGACGATCGGTGCGCAACCCGAGCTGCCGCTCGAGAAACCGCCGCGAGAACAAGCCGAGCCCGTAGCCGGCATCGACGAGCGACAGCTGCAGTTCGACGTTGTGCACCTCGGCTGCGACCTTGAAAGGCAAGCCGGCGGCCTCGAGCGCCGTGCGAAAGCTCTCGCGCACGAGGCAACCGGGCGGGTTTACCACCCAGCCCTTGCCGGAAAGCATGTCGAGCCGGTGAGCCGCGGGTTCGAGGATCGCGCTCGGCCCGGCGATGACCATTTCATCCTCGGCGATCGATCGGCCGATCAGGTCCGACGAATGGACATCCCCGGAGGGGAGCAACATGAGCGCCGCGTGGAGATCGCCCCGCCGCACCCGCTCCAGCAGGTTCTGCGTCATGTCGGCGACGAGATGCGGGCGGACCTCGGCGAAGCGATCGGTCATGCGGCGGATGGGCGTCGCAATCGTCGAGACCGCCAAGCCATGAGCCAGTCCGAGCCGGAACGCGCCTGCCGGTTCGGCCTTGCCGGAAGCGCTCGACATCAGCGTTTCGAAGGACCGCAGCAACGGCCGCCCCTGCTCGATGACCGAGCGGCCGACCGACGTGATGGCCGGCGGCTTGACGCGACGATCGAGCACCGGCGCGCCGAGACTGGCTTCGAGGCGCTGGATCTGACGCGTCACCGCAGATGGCGTGAGAAAAAGCCGCTCCGCCGCCCGCTGCAGGGAGCCTGCTTCGGTGAGGACGATCAATGTCCGGATCTCGTCGAGCATCCGACACACTCCTTTTGCTTACTGCGCAAAATCATAGTGACAATTTTGAATTTGTGAAAACATTTCCCGCTTTGTAGGGTCCGTGCGCAGGGAGGATAGACCCATGGGCCAGGTTATTCGCGTTCACGTGCCGGGCGGCGCAGAGGTTCTCAAGTTGGAGACCATGGAGGTCGGCGAGCCCGGAGCGGGCGAGGTCCGCATCGCCCATACGGCGATCGGCGTGAACTTCATCGACATTTATCATCGCAGCGGCATCTATCCGCTGCCGCAGCCCTTCATTCCCGGCATGGAAGGAGTCGGCGTGATCGAGGCGGTCGGTCCCGACGTCACGGGGTTCAAGCCTGGCGACCGTGTCGGCTACGCAGGACTGGTCGGCAGCTACTGCGAGAAAAGACTGGCGCGCGCCGACCGGCTGGTGCGCATCCCCGAGACGATCTCGGATGATCAGGCTGCGGTCCTGATGCTGAAAGGGATCACCGCGCAGGTGCTGCTGCGGCAGACCTATCGGGTCTCACCGGGCGACACGATCCTGATTCATGCCGCGGCAGGCGGCCTGGGCAGCATCATGTGCCAGTGGGCATCGGCGCTTGGCGCAACCGTCATCGGCACCGTCTCGAGCGAGGAGAAGGCCCAGGTCGCCCGCGACAACGGCTGCCACCATCCGATCGTCTACACCCGCGAGAACTTCGTGGAGCGCGTCAACCAGATCACGCAGGGCCGAAAGGTGGCCGTCGTCTACGACTCAGTCGGCAAGGACACCTTCACGAATTCGCTCGATTGCCTGCGTCCGCGCGGCCTGATGGTGGTCAGCGGCATTTCCTCGGGCGCCCCTCCGGCGGTTGAGGCCGCCACCCTGGCGCAGAAGGGATCGCTGCTCCTCACCCGCGCCGTGGTGTTCGCCTACACCGCGACGCGGGCCGAGCTCGACGCCGCCGCTGCCGACCTCTTCGAGGCCGTCGCAGCCAGTCATGTCCGCGTCGCGATCAACCAGCGTTATGCGCTCGCCGACGCCGCCACCGCCCATCGGGATCTCGAAAGTCGGAAGACGACGGGCTCGACGATCCTGACTGTTTGAAACGGAGCACACTGATGACGAAGGCAGCCATTTCATCCGACAAGATCGCACGCGCGGCCGGCCCGTTCTCGGCCGCCATCCGCACGGACGACCTGATCTATCTGAGCGGGCAGGTCGCCCAGGACCCGGCCACGGGGAAGCTGATCGAAGGCGATGTCCGCGCTCAAACCGAGCAGATCTTCAAGAATCTCAAGGCTGTGCTGGAAGCGGCCGGGAAGGATCTGAACGATGCCGTCCGCGTCGGCGTCTACCTGACCGATATCGGCGATTTCGCGACCGTGAACGAGATCTACGCCCGTCACTTCTCGGCACCCTATCCGGCGCGGACCTGCATCGGCGTGGCGGCGCTGCCTTTGGGCGCCACCGTCGAGATCGACCTGATCGCGCGTTGAGAGCGGCAGCATGAGGCGCTTTTCCTTCACGATCCTCAACGTCTTCGCGGAAACGCATTTCGGCGGCAATCAGCTCGCGGTTGTGCCCGACGCCGAGGGTCTGTCGGATGGCGAGATGCAGACGCTGGCCAGGCAGTTCAACCTCCCGGAAACGACGTTCGTGCTGCCGCCCGGTGACAGCCGGCACGTCGCGCGCGTCCGGATCTTCACGCCGGCCGTCGAGCTGCCTTTCGCCGGGCATCCGACGGTCGGCACGGCGGTCGCGCTGGCGAGGCTGAAACATGGGCCGGGGGACTTTGTCCTGGAGGAGAAGGTGGGCCCGGTCCCCGTCTCGGTGCGGTTCGACAACGATGCGAGCTTCGCCGAGTTCACGCTCGCCGGGCATATCGAGTGCCCGGACATCACGCCGGACCCGTCGCTACTGGGTGCAACGCTGTCCTTGCCTGCCTCCACGATCATCGATGGATGGTTCGGGAGCGCCGGCGTGCCGATCTGCTTTGTCCAGTTGACGAGCCCGGAGGCCGTCGATCAGGCAGCCCTGAATCGAGCCGCCTGGGGCGATCTGACGGATTGGTGGTCGCGGAACCTGTACATCTTCTCGGGTCAACCCGGCGTCGAGCGGCTCCACGCTCGCTTTTTCGCGCCCGCCCTGGGCGTGGACGAGGATCCAGCCACCGGGGCGGCAGCGGCGGCGCTCGCCGGCTCTTGGGCGAAGAGGCGCTTTGGCGGTAGCGGGCGGGTCGAGATGACCATCGACCAGGGTATCGCGATGGGCCGCCCGAGCGTGATCGTCGCCCGTGCGGAGGCGGATGGCGGGCAGCCATGGCGGGTTTCGGTCGGCGGGCGCGCCATTTTCGTCGCCGAAGGTACGATTTCGGTTCCGGCCTCGACGGGTGAAGGGATCGATCCGCTCAAAGCGAGATGATGATCCTGTCGCGGAAGAACGGGTGGTCCGATGGCGTTCGCGGGGCCACAATCGCGCCGACCTCGGATCCGGAATTTTGGTACGCCGCGCCGTCCCGCTAGGCCCCTGCCCGCGCAACCAGCTTTTATGCGCCGGATCGTCGCCGTCGCGGGCTGATCGCGGCGGACTAGGCCGGCGGCGCGCCCACCGTCTGACAATGCAGCAGATCCGTGCCTGCAACCGGCGCGCATCGACGCGCCACAAAGGCAGGAACGCGGGTCCGGTGCGGACGTTAGCCCTCCAGACTGTTCATCCTCTGGAGTTCAATATGGCTAAGGTCTTGAGAAACTTGAGTATTGCCGGCCTCCTGGTGCTCGGCGCAGGGGCCGCTTCGGCCCAGGACGTCGACGTCCGGGTCCGCGTCGACGACGACGGTCCGACCCGAATCGAGCGCCATGATCTGGACGACGACGTGCGGGTCGACCGTGTCGAGCGCCGCCACCGCGATGTCGATGAGGTGGGCTCGGTCGAGCGCCGGCGGGTCATTGTCGACCGCGATGATGACGAGGTCGTGACTCATCGGGTGATCAAGCGCCGCATCGTGGAGCCGGTGGTGACCCGCCGCGTCGTCGTGCGCGAGGTCGCGCCCGTGGTGACCCGGAAGGTGGTGGTGCGCGAGCCGGCTCCGGTCGTCACCCAACGGGTGGTCGTGCGCGAACGGGCCCCGGTCATCACCCGCCAGGTCGTCCAACGCCGTATCGTGAGGGAGGCTCCTGAGGTGGAGCGCCACGTGATCGGCCGCCGCGTCGTGGTCGACTGATCCTGCTCGGCTTCAACGAAAAAGGCGGGGCCCTCAAGCCCCGCCTTTTTTAGATCCGCGCGAGAGTCCGGTGCGTTTTCACGCGCCCCATTGCCGGACGTCGACGAAGTGACCCGCGATCGCCGCCGCCGCCGCCATGGCGGGCGAGACCAGGTGGGTGCGCCCCTTGAAGCCCTGGCGGCCCTCGAAGTTGCGGTTCGAGGTCGAGGCGCAGCGCTCCTGCGGAGCCAGACGGTCCGGATTCATGGCGAGGCACATGGAGCAGCCGGGCTCGCGCCAGTCGAAGCCCGCCGCCTTGAAGATCGTGTCGAGCCCTTCGGCCTCGGCCTGCATCTTCACGATGCCGGAGCCGGGCACGATCATGGCGTTGACGCGTTCGGCCACGCGCTTGCCTTCGACGACCTTGGCGACGGCGCGGAGGTCCTCGATGCGCCCGTTCGTGCAGGAGCCGATGAACACCCGATCGACGGCGATATCGGTGATCTTCGTGCCCGGAGTCAGGCCCATATACTCGAGTGCCCGCTCCTTCGAGCGGCGCGTGCTCTCGTCGGCGATCTCGGCCGGGTTTGGGACGACACCGGTGATCGAGATCACGTCCTCGGGGCTCGTGCCCCAGGTCACGATCGGCGGCAGGTTGGCACCGTCGAGACGGACCTCCCGGTCGAAATACGCGCCTTCGTCCGTGTGCAGGGTCTGCCAGAAGCGCACCGCCTCGTCCCAGGCCGCGCCCTTGGGTGCTTTCGGGCGATCCTTCAGGTAAGCGAAGGTCTTCTCGTCCGGGGCCACGAGACCGGCGCGGGCGCCGCCCTCGATGGTCATGTTGCAGACCGTCATCCGGCCTTCCATGGACAGGGATCGGATCGCCTCGCCGGCGAACTCGATCACGTGGCCGGTGCCGCCGGCGGTGCCGATCTCGCCGATGATCGCGAGGATCACGTCCTTCGCGGTGACGCCGGGGGGCAGCTGCCCGTCCACGGTCACGCGCATGTTCTTGGCCTTCCTCTGGATCAGCGTCTGGGTGGCGAGCACGTGCTCGACCTCGGACGTGCCGATGCCGTGGGCGAGCGCCCCGAAGGCCCCATGGGTCGAGGTGTGCGAGTCGCCGCACACGATCGTGGTGCCGGGCAGCGTGAAGCCCTGCTCGGGCCCGATGATGTGGACGATGCCCTGACGCAGGTCGAACTCGTTGTAGTACTCGATGCCGAAATCGCGGGCGTTCTCGGCGAGCGCCGCGATCTGGGTCGCGCTCTCGGGATCCTCGTTGGGGAGCGAGCGGTCGGTGGTGGGCACGTTGTGGTCGACGACGGCCAGGGTCTTCTCCGGCTGGCGCACCTTGCGGCCCGCCAGGCGCAGGCCCTCGAAGGCCTGCGGGCTCGTCACCTCATGGACGAGGTGGCGGTCGATGTAGAGAAGGCAGGTGCCGTCCGGCTGCGTATCGACGACGTGGTCGTCCCAGATCTTGTCATAGAGCGTGCGCGGCTTGGCCATGAGTGTCGTCCAGCGGTCTAAAATTCGGGTGCGACCCGGTGTTTACCCGGTGCCGGGGGCTGCGAGAAGGCGACGCGTTGACAGGGCATGTGCGCTGGCGCCGCATAGCAAAAGCGCGGCCGGAAGGGCCGCGCTTCGAATGCCGGGAATGGGACGAACGGCCGCCCGTTACTCGGCGGCGACCGGAGCCTTGGCGGGGCGCTCGGCGCGCTCCGCGATACGGGCCGACTTGCCGCGGCGATCGCGCAGGTAATAGAGCTTGGCGCGGCGGACGGCGCCCCGGCGGGCGACCTTGATGGAATCGATCATCGGCGAGTAGAGCGGGAACACGCGCTCGACGCCTTCGCCGTAGGAGATCTTGCGGACCGTGAAGCTCTCCTGGAAGCCGGAACCCGAACGGGCGATGCAGACGCCTTCATAGGCCTGCACGCGGGTGCGCTCGCCTTCCTTCACCTTCACGTTGACGATGAGGGTGTCGCCGGGCTGGAAGTCCGGGATCTCGCGGTTGAGCTTCGCGATCTGCTCCTGCTCGAGTTGAAGAATGATGTTCATGGATCAAAGCTCCTGCCGTCGCGGGGCTCGAGCGATCTCGCACTCCCGCAGGATTTCGGCGTCCTGTTGTGAATTGGGCGCGCGTATACAGGAGGCATGCGGGTTTGTCGAGGGCGCGCGACGAGGCCCGACCCGAGGGACCTTGGCCGGAAGGCTGGAGCGCACCGATGCGACGGCGGTCCGGGAGCGCGGTCGGAACGGCGCGTTCCCATGCCGCGGGCATGTTCCCCGGCAGGCCGAGTGGCTGGAGACTTAGCGCATCCGGCCCGCTCGCCCGAAGCGGAGGCGTGGCGCCGTTATCCTTCGGCTTTCGAGCCCTGCCCCTGCTTGGCACCCTCGCCCATGGGATTGGTCGAATCCTCGCCGTCGGGGCTGTCGTCGGTTCGCCCCTGAGGCGTGAGCCGCGGGTGGTCGATGGAAAGATCCTCCAGGTTGTCCTTGAGGCTTTCCTGGCCGGACTTCGTCGGTTTCGTCATCACTCGCCTCCTGGAGCTGATCGGGTCGAATCAGCTCTCCTGTTTTCGTCGACGCGTCTTCTTCCGGTGAGCCGGATCCGCCTCACAAGGGAACGCTCTAGGTCGGGCCGCCGGAGCCGTCGGTCGGACCGCCGCCGGCGGCCGATCCGGCGTCGCCCCGGTTGCCGGACGAACGCGAGCCGCTCGTGTCGGTGAGACCGTCGCCCGAGCCCGTGGTCGTGCCGGTGCCGGGGCTGCTCCGCGGCCCGCCGGGGATCGTGCCGGAGCCCACGCCCGTGGCGTTGTCGCCCTTGGCACCGCCGAGGTCGAAGCCCGGGCGATCCTGGGCGCCGGAACCCGGGTCGCGCGCGGCCGCCTTCGGGTCGGGCCGCTCGGTCGGGACCTTCGGTCCGCCTGGTCGCTGTTCCGTCATGGTCGTTCCTCCAGGGATGTGTCAGCCGCTCGTCGAATCGACGTCGTCGTGCTCGCCGGGCGGGGTCAGCGCACCGGTGCCCGGGGTCGAGAGCGGATTGATCAGTTTCGGATCCGCATGGGCGCCGGCGGGCGGCCGGGTGTCGGACGGCGGCGGGCCTTTGTCGCTGCTGTTGCCAGGCTGGATCGTGCCGTGGCTCGTTCCCTCGACCGCGGCCCGCGCCTGCGCATCGATGTTCTGCTTGGGATCCACTGCCATGGCGACCTCACAATCCTTTCTTGCCGGCGCCGGACGGGCTGTTTCCTGTCGAGCCGCCGCCCGTCCCGATGGAGCCGACGCTGGCGCCCGGGCTCTTGCCCGGAGTGGTGCCGCCGGGCTGGAGGCCCGACGAAAGGCCGCCGGGCGCCCGTGGCGGCACTCCGCCACGGTCCCGGCCGGCCGGCTGCTCCGTGTTCGCGTCGTCCTGGCCGAGATGGTTGGCCGCCTCCACGGCGGGGGCGGTCGGATTGGCGGCATCGCCCCGATGCGGCGTGCGGCGACTTTCAGTGTCTTGACCGGTCATGACATCTCCTCCTCGGCATCTCCTGTTGGCACGGCCTCGTCATGCGCCGTCGCGGCGGCCCATGCGGGCGATGGCCTCGGCGGTGGCGTCCCGGTCGTCCGGTCCCAGTGTGGCATCGGAGAGGTGGCACGTGGCGTCAGGGGTCTCGGCGGCGGTGAGATCCTCGTGCCCATCCGCCTTGGTGCCGGCCGCGATGGTGGCGTTGCGCAGGGCGTGCGCTTCGCCGCCCGGCTGGCTCCACAGGCGGCGCATGGTGGCGTTACCCTCCGGTCCGCCGTCGCGCTCCGGATCGGCGGGGTTGGCATCGCCGCCGCGCTGCTCGTTGCGGATCTGGTCCGCGCTCTGGTCCCGCAGGGAATGCGGGGTCTGCCGGTCTTCGGCCATGGGTACTCCTCCGAAACGGTGGTTCCATGGAGAACCCCGCCGGGGAGGAGAGGTTGCGGCCACGCTGGGCGCAAAAGAGAGCGCACCAAACGAGAAGGGCGGCCCGAAGGCCGCCCTTTACGATGCGTCGATGCGGAAAGCTTCAGAGCCCTTCGAACAGGGCGCTCGAGATGTAGCGCTCCGCGAAGGAGCACGCGACCGTGACGATCCGCTTGCCGCGGAACTGCGGCCGGCTGGCGATCTCGAGCGCCGCCGCCACGTTGGCGCCGGTGGAGATGCCGCCCGGAATGCCCTCGAGCTTCGCGAGCTGGCGCGCGGTCTCGAAGGCGGTCTGGTTGCCGACCGTGACGACCTCGTCGAAGACGGAGCGGTCGAGCACGTTCGGCACGAAGCCGGCGCCGATGCCCTGGATCTTGTGCGGGCCGGGCTGGCCGCCGGAGAGCACCGGCGAGTCCTCGGGCTCGACGGCGACGATGTGGAGCTTCGGCAGGCGCGGCTTGAGCACCTGGCCGACGCCGGTGATCGTGCCTCCGGTTCCGATGGCCGAGACGAAGACGTCGAGGTCACCGTTGGTGTCGTTCCAGATCTCCTCGGCCGTGGTGAGGCGGTGGATCTCCGGGTTGGCCGGGTTGTTGAACTGCTGCGGGATCACGGCGCCCGGGATCTCGTTCCGGAGCTCCTCGGCCCGCGCGACCGCGCCCTTCATCCCCATGGGACCGGGCGTCAGCACGAGCTCGGCGCCGAGGAACGCCAGCATCTTGCGGCGCTCGAGCGACATGGTCTCGGGCATGACGAGGATGAGGCGGTAGCCCCGCGCCGCCGCCACGAAGGCAAGCGCGATGCCGGTGTTGCCGGACGTCGGCTCGATGAGCGTGGAGCCGGGCCGGATGGCGCCGGAGGCCTCAAGGGCGTCGATCATGTTGACGCCGATGCGGTCCTTCACGCTCGCGATGGGGTTGAAGAATTCGAGTTTCAGCAGGATCTCGGCGTCGATGCCCCGCTCGGCCGGCAGACGCTTCAGCCGCACGAGCGGCGTGTCGCCGATGGTCTGTGTGATCGAGTCGTAGACGCGGCCGCGACCGGGCTTGCGGGTTTCGGGCGCTGCGTCGAGCTTGCGGGCGGGTTCAGCCATAGGGTCCTCCGGTAGAATTGGCCGTCACGCTATTCTATTCCGCGATCTCTGTCGATAAATAGAATAATTTACATTTTCAGATTGCGAAATCTGCCAGCGCCGCTCGATCTGCCTGAGCATCGGCTTCGGCGCGGCGGCAGAGATCATCGATGGTGATGCCGTCGAGGCTGGCCAGGAAGGCGTCGCCGGCCTTCTTGACCACAGGTTCGACGACGAGATCGACCAGCCGGGACTCGGGCAGCGGCGGCAGTCCGTCCTCGCCCGTGGCCTTCATGGCGGCCCGCACCACCTCTCCGGCTGTGATCCTCCGGCGCTCCCGAGCCAGTTCGTAGCCGCCGCGGGGACCGCGCACGCCTTTCAGGATCCCGTGGCGCACCAGGGCCTGGAGCACGGTTTCGAGGTGGCGGGGCGGCAGGTTGTGGCGGGCGGCCAGTGACTTGGCGGCGACCGGCATCGGCCGGGCGTACAAGGCGACATCCACCACGGCAGCGATGGCAAGCAGGGAGCGGCGCGACAGCAGGATCATGAGATGCCCTCTCTTCCATCGCCTTGAGCCGTCGCTCCGCAGCGGCCGATGCGGATCCACGTGGCCGGGCGATTTTCATCTCTTACGTACGCAACCTTGCGGTGGATCTCTCCGCAGGCTCCTTGCCGTCACGGGCGCCGATCGGCCCGATGCCGCCCGACCCCCGTCAGCGCCTCCGCAGGCCATTGAGGCCTGTCGAACCGAAACCGCCCGCGGCCCGATCGGTCCGGTCGACCGTGCGGACCTCGACCGGCCAGGCCCGGGAGACCGGTGCGATCACCAGCTGCGCGATCCTGAGGCCCCGGGTCACTTCGAAGTCTTCGGCTCCGAGATTGATCAGAAGCACCTGGATCTCGCCCCGGTAATCGGCATCGACGGTCCCCGGCGAGTTAAGCACGGTCACGCCGTGCTTCAAGGCCAAGCCTGAGCGGGGGCGGACCTGCGCCTCGTAGCCCGGCGGCAGCTGCAGCACGAGGCCGGTCGGAACGAGGGCGCGCCCGAGAGGGGACAGGAGGAGCGGGGCGTCGGCCGGATTCGCGGCCGTCAGGTCGAGCCCCGCGGCACCTGCGGTTTCGTACCGCGGGAGCGGCAATCCCTCGCCATGGGGCAGGCGCAGAAGCGGGAGTTCGATCATGCGGGCCTCCCGGGACGGCCGCGCCGGCGCAGTCGTGAGGTCGGGTGCTGGACCATGGGTTTTCAGGCGCGGGGCGGGGCGACGAGGGTCGCGAGATGCGCCACGAGCCGGCGCGCCACCTCGTCCTTGCCGAGCGTCGGCCAGGTCTCGACGCCGGCGGCGCTCACCAGGTGCACGGTGTTGCGGTCGCCGCCCATCACGCCCCCCTCCGGCGACACGTCGTTCGCCACGATCAGGTCGCAGCCCTTGCGGGCGAGCTTCGCCTGGGCGTAGGGAATGACGTTTCCGGTCTCCGCCGCGAAGCCCACCACCAGGGGCGGACGGCCCTCCGTACGATGCGCGATCGTCGCGAGGATGTCGGGGTTCTCGACGAGATGGAGCTGCGGCAGGGCACCGCCATCCTTCTTCATCTTTTCGGCGGCTTCGCCGGCCGTGCGCCAGTCCGCGACCGCGGCCGCGAAGATCCCGATGTCGGCCGGGAGCGCCCCCTCGACGGCCCGCAGCATCTCGCGCGCACTCTCCACATGCAGGGTCCGGACGCCCTCCGGGTCCGGGATCGCCACAGGACCGGAAACGAGGGTGACTGCGGCACCCGCCTCTGCGGCGGCGCGCGCGATGGCGTGGCCCTGCTTGCCTGAGGATCGGTTGGCGATGTAGCGCACGGGGTCGATCGGCTCGTGGGTCGGGCCGGACGTGATGAGCACACGCTTGCCCGCGAGCGGTCCCTGCACGGGGGCGACGAGCGCTTCGACGGCGGCCGCGATCTCGAGCGGCTCGGCCATGCGCCCGGGGCCGAACTCGGCCTCCGCCATGGCGCCTTCGTTGGGCCCGACGACCCGCACGCCGTCGGCGCGCAGGGTCGCGAGGTTGCGCCGTGTCGCCGGGTGGAGCCACATGCGCACGTTCATGGCGGGCGCGATCAGGATCGGCAGCGTGGTGGCGAGCAGGACCGTGGAGGCGAGATCGTCCGCGTGCCCGCCCGCCATCTTGGCCATCAGGTTCGCGGTCGCGGGCGCGACCACCACGGCGTCGGCGTCGCGCGCGAGCTTGATGTGCCCGATATCGGCCTCGTCCTCGCGGTCGAAGAGATCCGTGTGGGTGCGCTGGCCGGAGATCGCGGAGGCCGCCAGCGGCGTCACAAAGTGCTGCGCCCCTTGCGTCATGATGCAGCGCACGGAGGCCCCGCGCTCGCGCAGGCGGCGGATGAGGTCGAGGGATTTATAGGCCGCGATCCCGCCCCCGATGACGAGAAGGATGCGCTTGCCGCCGAGAGACATGTCAGACCGCCTCCCCGATGCGGACGTGGATGAGGTGCCCATGAAGCGCCATCTCAGACCGCCGTCACGATCATGCGCCTGCTCCGGATAGTCATCTTCAGACCGCCTTCACGGCTACGATAGCGAGCAGCGCGGCGATGATCCACAGCGCTGCTGCGCCCCAGCGGTGGCCGCGGGCTTCGGCCCGTCCGATCGCCGCGATGCTGTCGCGGTGGAGAGGGAAACCCTTGGCGGTGACCTCCTCGAGCTGCCCCAGCACCCGCTCGGTCCGCAGGGCGAGTTCCGGCAGGTCGGAGAGCACGCCGGCCAACGTCCACACGCCCCGCCCGGCATTCTCGATCCGGCCGATGGGGCCTAGGTTGCGCTCGATCCAGTCGCGGACCACGGGCTCGGAGGTGGTCCACATGTCGAGCTTCGGATCGAGATTGCGCGCCACGCCCTCCACGACCACCATGGTCTTCTGGAGCATCACGAGCTCGGTCCGGGTCGTCATGTCGAAGAGCGCCGTGACCTCAAAGAGCAGCGTCAGCAGCTTCGCCATGGAGATCTCGTCGGCGGGCCGGTCGTGGATCGGCTCGCCGATGGCCCGGATCGCCTGGGCGAAATCCTCCACCGCGTGGTGCGGCGGCACATAGCCGGCCTCGAAATGCACCTGGGAGACGCGCAGGTAATCCCGGCGGATGAAGCCGAGCAGGATCTCGGCGAGGAAGCGCCGCTCCTTCAGGCCGAGCCGGCCCATGATGCCGAAATCGACCGCGACGAGCCGGCCTTCCGCATCCACGAACAGGTTGCCGGGGTGCATGTCGGCGTGGAAGAAACCGTCGCGGATCGAGTGGCGCAGGAACGTCTGGATTACCGTGCGGCCGAGCGCGACCCGGTCGTGGCCGGCCGCCTCGATCGCCGCGAGGTCGCTGAGGCGGATGCCGTCGATCCACTCGGTCGTGAGCACGTCGCGCGCCGTGAGGTCCCAATAGGGCCGCGGCACCCGGAAATCCGGATCCTCCTTCGCGTTCTCGGCGAGTTCCGAGAGCGCGGCGGCCTCGAGGCGCAGATCCATCTCCATCATGACGGAGCGCGCGAGCGTCTCGACCACCTCCATGGGCTTCAGGCGCCGGGCATCGGGCGCGTAGCGCTCGAAGAGCCGCGCCGCCGCGCGCATGTCCTGGATGTCGCGGGCAAAGCGGTCGCGGACGCCCGGACGCATGATCTTCACCGCAACGACCGCCTCGCCCTCCGGGGTCCGGATCCGGGCCCGGTGGACCTGCGCGATCGAGGCCGCAGCGACCGGCTCGCTGAAATCGAGAAAAACCGAATCCAGGGGCCGCTCCAGCGCCGCCTCGACGGCGCGGATCGCCTCCTCCTGCGGGAAAGGCGGCATCCGGTCCTGCAGGCTCTCGAGATCGCGCGCGACCGCGACGCCGACGATGTCGGGGCGCGTCGCGAGGAACTGGCCGATCTTGACGTAGGACGGCCCGAGCCGCTGGAGCGCCGCCGAGAGACGCGCCCGCCCGTCGCCCGCGCGGGGCCGCTCGACCAGCCGCGCGAGGCGAAGCCCGAGGCGTGCGGCCGGCGGCAGCACCGCTGGATTGACGAGCGCCAGCGCGCCTTCGCGGGCCAGGACGAAGCCGGCCCGGGCGTTGCGGGCGAGATGGATGAGCGTGCCGATCACGGGAGCAGCCCCGGCGCGGAGGGGCCGACCGGCCCGGAGACCGGGCCTCCGGCGGAGCGTGCGGTCGTCGGGGATGTCACGGCTAGATCTTCCAGCCCGAGTGGATCGCGACGATCCCGCCCGTGAGCGGCCGGTGCGTCACGCGCCGGAAGCCCGCCTCCTCGATCAGGCGCGAGAACGCGGCGGGCGTCGGGAAGCGGCGGATCGATTCCACGAGGTAGCGGTAGGATTCCGCGTCGCCCGCCACCATGCTCCCCAGCCGCGGGATCACGTTGAAGGAATAGGCGTCGTAGAGGCTGTCGAGGAAGGGCACGTCCACCTTCGAGAATTCGAGGCACAGGAAGTGCCCGCCGCTCTTCAGCACCCGGTGTGCCTCCCGGAGGGCGAGATCGATCCGCGGCACGTTGCGGATCCCGAAGGCGATCGTGTAGGCATCGAAGCTCTTCGGCGCCAGCGGCAGGACCTCCGCATTGGCCTCGACGAAATCGATGCGGCCGGCATAGGAGCGGCTGGCGCGCTCGCGCCCCACGGTGAGCATGTCGCCGTTGATGTCGAGGACCGTGACCCGGGTCTGCGGCCCGCCCTGATCGAGCAGCCGGAACGCCACGTCGCCGGTGCCGCCGGCGACGTCGAGGTGGCGGAAGGGGCGCGTCCGAGGCGGACGCACGGCCGAGACGAGCGCATCCTTCCAAAGCCGGTGGAGCCCGGCCGACATCAGGTCGTTCATGAGGTCGTAGCGGCGGGCGACCGAGTGGAAGACTTCGTTGACGCGGTCCTGCTTCTGTCCGAGCGGCACGGTCTCGTAGCCAAAATGGGTGGTCTCGTCGGTCATGCGGTCGCTTGGCGCCTCGTGTCGCGAATTGCCGCGATCCATAGCGGATGCGGTCCCCTAAGGCTATGTCAGCGTATCAACCTCTTCCCCGAAGGCCGCGATGCCCGAACTGCCCGAAGTTGAAACCGTCCGCCGCGGTCTCGAGCCCGCCCTGGTGGGGCAGCGCTTCACGCAGGTGGAGCAGCGGCGGGAGAACCTGCGCTTTCCCTTCCCCGAGCGGTTCCCGGAGCGCATCGCGGGCCAGACGGTGACGGCGCTCGGGCGCCGGGCCAAGTACCTGCTGGCCGATCTCTCGTCCGGCGAGGTCCTGGTCATGCATCTCGGCATGAGCGGCCGCTTTCTCGTGACGCACGGCGCGGGGACCTCGATGCCGGGCGAGTTCCACCACCGCCATGGCGGCGAGAGCGCGCACGACCATGTGGTGTTCCACCTCTCGAACGGCGCGCGCGTGACCTACAACGACGCCCGCCGCTTCGGCTTCATGGACCTCGTGCCGCGGACCGCGGTCGAGACCTGCCGGCATTTCGCCGGGATGGGCATCGAGCCGCTGGGCAACGAATTGTCCGGCGAGGCGATCGCCCGCCTCTTCCGGGCCAGGCGGACGCCGTTGAAGGCCGCGCTCCTCGACCAGCGCCTGATCGCCGGCCTCGGCAATATCTATGTCTGCGAGGCCCTTTTCCGCGCAGGGCTCCACCCGGGGGCGCCCGCGGGCTCGCTCGCGACGCCGGACGGTGCGCCGACCGCGAAGGCGCACGAACTGACGCAGATCATCCGCGACGTTCTGACGGAAGCCGTCCGGGCCGGCGGCTCCACGCTGCGCGACCACGCCCAGGTCGACGGGTCGCTCGGCTATTTCCAGCACGCCTTTCGGGTCTACGACCGCGAGGGCGAGCCCTGCGTGACGCCCGGCTGCGGCACCCCGGTCGCCCGCTTGGTCCAGGGCGGGCGTTCGACATTCTACTGCCCGACCTGCCAGCCCGCAGGGCGATCGGCGGATTGACAATCCGCAGAGCCTGAGCGGGACCGGGTTCGAGGTCGATCGGAGGCCCGCAGGGCGGTCGGCGGATTGACAATCCGCAGAGCCGTGTCGGCGAAATGCCTCTTGCTCCGCACCCCGCCCTCCCCTAGCGATGACGCCTGTCCTGCAGGGAGTGCGCCATGGCTTACGAAACGATCCTCGTCGAAACCCGCGGCCGGGTGGGGCTGATCACGCTGAACCGGCCGCAGGTTCTGAACGCCCTGAACTCCACGGTCGTCGCGGAGATCAACCGGGCGCTCGACGGCTTCGAAGCCGATCCGGGGATCGGCTGCACCGTGATCACCGGCTCCGAGAAGGCCTTCGCGGCCGGGGCCGACATCAAGGAGATGCAGGGCCTCTCCTACCCGCAGACCTATCTCGACGACTTCATCACCGCCTGGGACCGGGTCGCGAACCGGCGCAAGCCCATCATCGCGGCGGTGGCGGGCTTCGCGCTCGGCGGCGGCTGCGAGCTCGCCATGATGTGCGACTTCATCATCGCGGCCGACACGGCGCGGTTCGGCCAGCCCGAGATCAAGCTCGGCGTGATGCCGGGCGCCGGCGGCACCCAGCGCCTGACCCGCGTTGTCGGCAAGGCCAAGGCCATGGAGATGTGCCTCACGGGGCGGATGATGGACGCCCAGGAGGCGGAGCGCTCCGGCCTGGTCTCCCGCGTGGTCCCGGCCGCGGACCTCCTCGCGGAGGCCCTGAAGGCGGCCGAAGCCGTCGCCTCCATGTCGCTCCCCATCGCCATGATGACGAAGGAGAGCGTCAACCGCGCCTACGAGACGACTCTCAACGAGGGCATTCGCTTCGAACGGCGCGTGTTCCACGCCATGTTCGCGACCGCCGACCAGAAGGAGGGCATGGGCGCGTTCGTGGAGAAGCGCCCGGCTCGGTTCCAGAACCGCTAGGCCCTCCCCTCCCCCCTCGTCCCGCTTCGGAGACTCCCCATGACTGCCCAGGCTCAGGTCCCGTCCGATCCCCTGCCGACCTATGAGGATGTCGCCGCCGCGGCGGAGCGCATCGCGGGGATCGCCCACCGCACGCCGGTGCTGACCTCCCGCACGGCGGACGCGCGCACGGGCGCGCGCCTGTTCTTCAAGGCCGAGAACCTGCAGCGGGGCGGGGCCTTCAAGTTCCGCGGCGCCTACAACGCCATCGCGAAGCTCCCCGCGGACGCCAGGCGGCGCGGGGTGGTGGCGTTCTCGTCCGGCAACCACGCCCAGGCCATCGCCTATGCGGGCGCGCTCCAGGGCGTGCCGACCGTGATCATCATGCCCCACGACGCCCCGGCCATGAAGGTCGCGGCGACCCGCGGCTACGGCGCGGAGGTCGTGCCCTACGACCGCTACACGGAGGACCGGGAGGCGATCGGCCGGCGGCTCTCGGCCGAGCGGGGCCTGACCCTCGTCCCGCCCTACGACCATGACGACGTGATCGCCGGCCAGGGCACGGCGGCCAAGGAGCTCTTCGAGGAGGTCGGACCGCTCGACGTTCTCCTCGTCTGCCTCGGCGGCGGCGGGCTCCTCTCGGGCTCGGCGCTCGCCGCCCGGGCGCTGTCCCCCGGCTGCCGGGTGATCGGGGTCGAACCCGAGGCGGGCAACGACGGCCAGCAATCCTTCCGCTCGGGCTCCGTGGTCCGCATCCCCGTGCCGACCACGATCGCCGACGGGGCCCAGACCACTTATCTCGGCGCCCGCACCTTCCCGCTCATCAAGGCCCTGGTCGCCGATATCGTCACGGTCTCGGACGCCCAGCTCGTCGAGGCCATGCGCTTCTTCGTGGAGCGCATGAAGATCGTGGTCGAGCCCACGGGCTGCCTGGCCGCCGCCGCCGCCCTCGAGGGGGTGGTGCCCATCCAGGGGCAAAAGGTGGGCGTCATCCTGAGCGGCGGCAACGTCGATCCGAAGGCGCTCGCCCGGTATCTCGCCGGGTGAGAGCGCCGGGCCCAGGGGCCCAGAGGGCCGTCTGCGCCCCCCGAGCCTTTTCGCGTTGACCTTTCAGGCGCCCTTGTCTATAAGCCGCCGCACATGAGCCCGCGTGACCCGCGGGCTCTTCACGCTTCCACATCACCATCCGATCGCCGCCGGGGCCTGACAACGGGCCGCCGCGTTCATGGGATCGGTCTAGAACGAGGACGAGCCCATGGCCAACACCGTGTCGGCCAAGAAGATGACCCGCAAGATCGCGAAGCGCACCGCGATCAACCGCTCGCGCCGCAGCCGTATGCGGACCTTCATCCGTAAGGTCGAGGAGGCGATCGCCTCCGGCAACCAGAACGACGCCGCAGCCGCCCTCCGCGCGGCCGAGCCCGAGCTGATGCGCGCGGCCCAGAAGGGCATCGTTCACAAGAACACCGCCTCGCGGAAGGTCTCGCGCCTCGCGAGCCGCATCAAGACGCTCAGCGCCTAAGCGCTTTCGTCTCCTACGAGATTGACCCGAAGCCCGGCCTCAGCGCCGGGCTTCGTCGTTTCTGGCTGCCGCCCTCCGAGGTCCTGGGGCCCAGCCGGTCGAGGGCCCCGCCCGCGGACCGTCGCTTCGCGCAGATGGCGCCGTGGCACCTCCGGCGGGCACCTGCGCCGCGTCGGCATGAAGGCCGCTTGGAAGGTCCGCCGGCGCCTGCGGCTCGACGTCATGCTCATCCACAGGAGCCCTTGACTCCTCCTTCGCCATGATGGGTGAACCCGACCAGGCCCCTCGGCACGAGCGCGCAGCTAAAGCAACGCTTCCTCAAGAGCTTAGCAGGCAAAGGTCTCAGGCCCTCCCGAGTCCGGGCTGGAATCCGCCCGAATCACGGGAACAGCAAAGCTTGGCCATGCGTTACGAGTCGCAGTGGGTCGAGTCTGCAACAGGGGATCGAAATGCTTGAATCGGCACCACTTTTCGCGGGTTGTCCGAAAGCTGTGGACGGGTCGGGCCTCGGCCTGTGGGCAGGGAGTCGAAAAACTTGACCATACCGCTGTTGCACGGCCCAGACCGCCTGTGTAAGGTCAATCCACTTCAGCGAGACCGCGCTGAAGTTATCCAAAACGATCTCGGCGTTTTCAGCCTCAGGTATGGGGATAGGACAATGTTGACCTGTTCACATCGAAAGGTAAAGGCGCGGTCGACACCTTTATTTAGTTGGGATGAAGATTAGAGTAACTTCTCCTCAACTAGAGTGGTCGTTGCTCATACTGAATTTCACATAACAATCAGAAACAACGTCCTGGGGGCATCGAGGCTTGGCGAAACGGAGGGTGTGGGCTCCTTCCGGACGGCAGGGCTGATGTGTGGCGTAAGGGGCTTGGCCGCGAGGGCGGTGAGCCTCACCGGAGGGGATTTATGGATCGCGGCAGCGAGGACAATCGGGTTCAGCAGACCGAACACACGGGCGCTTCGGGGGCGCTGGCGACAGAAGAAGCCGAAACCTGGGCCAGGGTGAAGCGGCGGCTGCGAGCCGAGCTCGGCGAGGAGGTTTTCACGAGCTGGTTCGGGCGCCTGGAGCTCGAAGCCGTGGCCGAGGGCTGCGCCTATCTCACCGTCCCGACCCGCTTCCTCAAGAGCTGGATCGAGGCGAACTACGCCGACCGCGTGCTCAGCGTCTACCGCACCGAGACGCCTGCGATGAAGAGGGTCAGCATCGGCGTGCGCTCCACCCTCGGACGCGAGCCCGGCGCGGCGCAGAAGCGGCCGAGCGAGGCCCCGCGGGCGGCTCCGGCCCCCCGCGCCTCGATCAGCCTTGCGGACGTGAAGCCTGCCAGCGGCACCATCACGGAGGAGCGCGGCGAGAGCGGCGACCTGACCGGGGCCCCGCTCGATCCGCGGCTCACCTTCGAGAGCTTCATCGTCGGCCGCTCCAACGCGCTCGCCCATGCAGCCGCCGACCGCATCGCCCACCATCAGGGCTCGCAAGCCCTTTATAATCCGCTTTTCCTCCATGCCGGCGTCGGCTTGGGGAAAACCCACCTGCTGCATGCGGTCGGCCATGAGGCGCGGGCGCAGGGGCGCCGGGTGATCTATCTCACCGCCGACCGCTTCATGTACGGCTTCGTGGCCTCCCTGAAGGCCCAGACCTCGCTCGCCTTCAAGGAGCGCCTGCGCGGCATCGATCTCCTGATCCTCGACGACGTCCAGTTCATCCAGGGAAAGCAGATCCAGGCGGAGTTCGGGCACACCATCAACGCCCTGCTCGACTCCGGCCGCCAGATCGTTGTCGCGGCCGATCGCCCGCCGACGGACCTCGAGGCGCTCGACGAGCGGGTCCGCTCCCGGCTTGCCGGAGGTCTGGTCGTGGAGGTCGGCGCCCTCGACGAGGCGCTCAGGGTCTCGATCCTGACCACCCGCCTCGGCGCCATCAAGGCGCTCCATCCGACCTTCGAGGTGAGCCCCGCGGTCGTGGCCTATGTGGCCCGCGCGATCACCGCCAACGGCCGCGACCTGGAAGGCGCCGTGAACCGGCTCCTGGCGCACGCCACGCTCACGGGATCGGCGATCACGATCGAGACCGCCGAGACTGCGATCCGCGACCTTGTGCGCAACCGCGAGCCGAAGCGCGTCAAGATCGAGGACATCCAGAAGCTCGTGGCCTCGCGCTACAACGTGTCCCGCTCCGACATCCTCTCCGAGCGTCGCACGGCGGCGGTGGTGCGCCCGCGCCAGATCGCGATGTACCTCTCCAAGGTCCTGACCCTGCGCTCGCTGCCCGAGATCGGCCGCCGCTTCGGCGGACGCGACCACACCACCGTGCTCCATGCGGTGCGCAAGATCGAGAAGCAGATCGGCGAGGACAACAGCCTCCAGGACGAGGTCGAGCTCCTCAAGCGCATGCTGCAGGAATAGGCGCCCGCGACCTCGGGTTTCCCACACGGCCGCCCGGGATCTTCGGATGACGGGCGGCTGCCGCCCTTGCGTTCCGGGCCCGCCTTCGCCAATCTGCTCGCCCCCGCCTCGCCAGGAGCCGGCGCCGCAAGGGGCCGGGCGAGGTTCAAAAATTATTCAATGAAACGGGTCGGGTGATGAGAGTAACGGTAGAGCGCGCGGCCCTGTTGCGGTCGCTCGGGCATGTGCATCGCGTCGTCGAGCGGCGGACCACCATTCCGATCCTCTCGAACGTTCTGCTGCGCGCCGGCGATGGCGGGCTGCAGCTCAAGGCCACCGATCTCGATATCGAGGTGACGGAGACGATCCCCGCCGATGTGAGCGGCGCGGGCTCCACCACGGTGCCGGCCCATGTGATCTACGACATCGTCCGCAAGCTGCCCGAGGGCGCGCAGGTGTCGCTCGAGATCGCCGGCGACGGCAACCAGATGCAGATCCGCTCCGGCCGCTCCCGCTTCATGCTCCAGGCTCTGCCGGAAAGCGACTTCCCGGATCTCGCCGCAGGCGAGCTGCCGCACCGCTTCGCCCTGCCGGCCGCGGACCTCAAGCGCCTCATCGACAAGACGCAATTCGCCATCTCGACGGAGGAGACGCGCTATTACCTCAACGGCATCTTCTTCCACACCCTGGACGCCGGCGGCGGCCCGGTCCTGCGCGCGGTCGCGACCGACGGACACCGCCTGGCCCGGGTCGAGATGCCGGCGCCGCAGGGCTCGCAGGGAATGCCCGGCATCATCGTGCCCCGCAAGGCCGTGGCCGAGATCCAGAAGCTCGTCGAGGATGGCGGCGAGAGCGTCGAGGTCGAGCTGTCTCCGGCCAAGATCCGCCTCACCTTCGCGGGCGTGGTCCTAACCTCGAAGCTGATCGACGGCACCTTCCCGGACTACCAGCGCGTCATCCCGACCGGCAACGACAAGCAGCTCGTGGTGGAGCGCGCGGATTTCGCCAAGGCGGTCGACCGCGTCTCGACGATCTCCTCCGAGCGCGGCCGGGCCGTGAAGCTGTCGCTCAACGACGGCCGCCTGACGCTGTCGGTGAACAACCCGGATTCGGGCTCGGCCACCGAGGAGATCGAGGTCGATTACGATTCCGGCGCCCTCGATATCGGCTTCAACGCCCGCTACCTCCTCGACATCACCGGCCAGCTCGACGGCGACACCGCCCTGTTCCGGCTCGCCGATCCCGGCTCCCCCACCGTGATCCAGGACCGCGACGGTGCTCCGGCGCTCTACGTCCTGATGCCGATGCGGGTGTGAGCGAACCGAACGACCCGTCTCCCGACGACGCAATCCCCTCCCCTTCCGAGGGGGAGAGCGGCCGGCAGAGCCCGCCGGAAAAGGGGGTGCGGCCCTCGGGGAACGCTCGCGAAGCGACCCTTTCCACGAGTGCAGCGGGTGGTCCTGCCCCCCCCTCTCCAGCTCCCCTCCACAAGGGGGGAGAGGGCTCAGGCGGCGCGCCGGAGGCGGACGGACCGCCGCGGGTCGCGCGCCTCGTCCTGCAGGACTTCCGCACCTATGCCGCGCTGGACGTCGCGGTCTCCCGCCGCCTGGTCGCGCTGGTCGGCGAGAACGGGGCCGGCAAGACCAATCTCCTCGAAGCGCTCTCCCTCTTCATGCCCGGCCGCGGCCTACGCCGGGCGGAGCTCGCCGAGATGGCGCGCCAGGGCGGATCGGGGGGCTTTGCGGTTTCGATCGCCCTCGACACCGCCTTCGGCGAGCACCGCCTCGGGACGGGCATCGAGGCGTCGGCCGAGGGGCGCGCGGGCCGGATCTGCCGGGTCAACGGTGCCGCCGCGGGCTCGGCGGCAGCCTTCTCGGAATATGTCAGGGTGGTGTGGCTCACCCCCGATCTCGACGCGCTCTTCCGGGGCCCAGCCGGCGACCGGCGCCGCTTCCTCGACCGGTTGGTGCTGGCGGTCGACGCCGAGCACGGCACCCGGGTCAATGCCCTCGAGCGGGCTCTGCGCTCGCGCAACCGGATCCTGGAGGAGGCTCCGGACAATGCGCTCTGGCTCGACGCCGTCGAGCGCGAGGTCGCGGAGCTCGGCATCGCGGTCGCGGCCGCGCGCCGGGAAACCGTGGAGCGCCTGAGCGCCTTGGTGTTCGCGACCCGCACCGACGCCTCGCCCTTCCCCTTCGCGACCATGGCCCTCGAAGGCGAGCTCGACGCCCTCGTGGCAACCCTGCCGGCGGTCGACGCCGAAGACCGCTACCGCGCCCACCTGCGCGACGGGCGCCCTCGCGACCGCGCCGCCGGGCGCACCCTCATAGGCCCCCAGGCCTCCGATCTCCTCGTGCGCCACGGGCCCAAGGACATTCCCGCGGGCAGCGCCTCGACGGGCGAGCAGAAGGCCCTGCTCATCGGCCTCGTGCTCGCCCATGCCCGGCTCGTCAGCCTCATGAGCGGCATGGCCCCCCTCGTGCTCCTCGACGAGGTCGCGGCCCATCTCGATCCCCGCCGGCGTGCCGGCCTGTTCGAGGCGCTCGGACGTCTCGGCAGCCAGGTCTGGATGACGGGCGCGGATCCGGCGGTGTTCGCGGAACTCGAAGGGCGCGCCGACATCCTCCAGGTGGAGCCGGGGCGGGTGAGCGCCCTCTGATGCGGCTCGGCCATCCCGAGCATTACGCACCGTGGCTCAGGAGGGCGCACCAGGGCGCGCGAGCCTGGCTGGCGCATCTGCCGCCCTGGCTGTCGGAGTTCCTGGTCTTCGGCTTCAAGCAGGGTTGGGCCTGCCTGTTCGGCGGCCTCATGCTGGCGGCGCTGCTTGTGACGAAACTTGTCTGGCAGCCTGATTGGCCGGTTGCCCGCTACGATGCGCTCCTCGTCGTCGCGGTTCTGATCCAGACCGGCATGCTCGGCTTCAAGCTTGAGACCTGGGACGAGGCCAAGGTCATCTTTCTCTTCCACCTCGTCGGCACAGTCATGGAGGTGTTCAAGACCGCAATGGGCTCCTGGGCTTATCCTGAGCCGAGCGTCCTGCGGATCGGCGGGGTGCCGCTGTTCACCGGCTTCATGTATGCCTGCGTGGGCTCCTACATGGCGCGGGTCATCCGCCTCTTCGACATGCGTTTCACGCCCTACCCGCCTCCCTGGGCGACCGTGGCGCTGGCTGCCGCGATCTACGTCAACTTCTTCACGCATCACTGGGTCTGGGATGCACGCTACCTGCTCTTCGCCGCCTCGCTTGCGGTGTACGGACGGACACGGGTCTATTTTACGATCGATACGGTACCACGCTGGATGCCGCTGCTCGTCGCGGCGTTCCTGACCTCGATCTTTCTTTGGATTGCCGAGAACGTCGGCACGCTGACGGGGACCTGGATCTATCCCAACCAGACCGGTGCCGGGTGGCGCCCGGTGACGCTGCACAAGATGGGCGCCTGGTACCTTCTCCTCATCATCTCCTTTGTGCTCGTGACACTCGTGCACCGTCCCCGCGAACTGGATCATCCAGTGACGTCCCTCGCCTGACGTGACCCGCACCCTGCGCCCCTTCCTGGTGCTCGGCGTCCTTGGGCTCGCCGGCGTCGCTGCGCTCGTCCCGACGCTCGCTCCCCTCCTCGAGCGCATCCGTGGCCTGCCCGAAGCGCCGCCGATCCCGGACGCCGCGCTGCTGCTCCTGCTCCTCGCACAGCCGGCCCTGCTGGCATTGGGCGGCGTGGCGCTCGGCGTCGCCTTCGCGGAGCGGGCGGGCTTCGAGTCTTGGATTCTCCGGCGCTCCCGGGGCGAGGCGGCCGCCTTCCAGGCCCGCCGGCTTCCCGCGACGCTGGCGCTGGCGGCCCTCGTCGCGACCGCCGTGGCCGCCCTCGATCTCGTCCTCCGGGCGCGTTTCCCCGCATCGTACGGCGCCCTGCCCCGGCTCGACGACATCCCGGCCGCGGCCCGGCTTGCGGCCCTCCTCTACGGCGGCGTCACCGAGGAGCTCGTGATGCGTTTCGGGCTGATGAGCGCTCTCGCGACGCTCGGGATCCGCCTTCTCGGCCGCCGGGCGGCCGTCCGGACCGCGATCCTCCTCGCCGCCCTCGTCTTCGGCGCGGCCCACCTCCCGGCGGTCCTGATCGCGGCTCCGCCGGACGGCGTGATCCTCGCGCGCACGATCGGCCTCAATGCGGTGCTGGGCGTGCTCTACGGCTGGCTTTTCGCCACGCGCAACCTGGAGCACGCCATGCTGGCGCATGCGGCCACCCATGGGGTATTCTGGACCGTGACGCCGCTCCTCGCCGCCCTTCTGGTGTGAGAGCCCGCGCCCTTGAGGTGCTCCCCATGGATGCCGCCGGCCTCCTCGTCTTCGCCACCGCGCTCTTCATCGCCGCCGCCTCGCCGGGACCCGGCGTCGCTGCGATCGTGGCCCGGGTATTGGGGCGGGGCACGCAGGGCGCGGCGGCCTTCTCGGCCGGGGTCGCGATCGGCGACGTGGTCTGGCTCACCTTCGCGATCGTGGGGCTCGCTGCCATCGCGCAGGCTTTCCACGGGGTGTTCCTCGTCATCAAGTACGCGGGAGCCGCCTACCTGCTCTATCTCGGCTACAAGCTCTGGACCGCGCCCGTGGCGGCGACGCCGGTCGAGGCCAACACCGCGGGCGAGCATCCCGTGAAGCTGTTTCTGGCCGGGCTTGCGGTCACCATGGGCAACCCCAAGGTGATGGTGTTCTACCTCGCCCTCCTCCCCACTCTCCTCGACCTCGCCCGCATCACGGTCGTGGGCTACGCTGAACTCGTAGCCGTCACGCTGACCGTGCTCGCGGTCGTCTTCGGGGGCTATATCGGGCTTGCGGCCCGGGCCCGGCGCCTGTTCACGAGCCCGCGCGCCATCCGCTGGATCAATCGGACGACCGGAACCGTCATGGCGGGCGCCGCCGCCGCCATCGCGGCCCGCTGACCGCTTCCCGCGAAGGGGCGGCGCCCCCCCTTCCGGAGGGCTGCAGCGGCCGCATGCCGCTGGAGATGCAGATTTCGGGAGGATTGACGTCCTTTTCACGCGTGCGTACGCGCGCGTGGGGGTGAAAATTCACCTTTGAATCCCTAAATAGTTGATCTGACGAATCAAAGTGCCGGCACGAGCCCGATGAGCCGCCGGACCCACAAGGATCCTCAATGGCCGAGCCTGTCCAGAACCTCCCTGTCGACGCCTATGGCGCGGAATCCATCAAGGTCCTCAAGGGCCTCGACGCGGTGCGCAAGCGCCCGGGCATGTATATCGGCGACACCGACGACGGCTCGGGCCTGCACCACATGGTCTACGAGGTCGTGGACAACGCCATCGACGAGGCGCTCGCCGGCCACGCCACCGAGGTCACGGTCACGCTCAATGCCGATGGCTCCTGCACCGTCACGGACAACGGCCGCGGCATCCCGACCGACATTCACGCGGGCGAGGGCATCTCGGCCGCGGAGGTCATCATGACCCAGCTCCATGCGGGCGGGAAATTCGACCAGAACTCCTACAAGGTCTCCGGCGGCCTGCACGGCGTCGGCGTCTCGGTCGTGAACGCGCTCTCGACCTCGCTCAAGCTTCGCATCTTCCGCAACGGCAAGGAACACTACATGGAGTTCCGCCACGGCGACGCCGTGGCGCCGCTGACCATCGTGGGCGACGCGCCGGACAGGCGCGGCACGGAAGTGACCTTCCTGCCCTCGCCCGAAACCTTCACGATGACCGAGTTCGACTACGACACCCTGGAGCACCGGCTCCGGGAGCTCGCCTTCCTGAACTCGGGCGTGCGCATCATCCTCACCGACAACCGCCATGCGGAGCGCAAGCGCGAGGAGCTCCTCTACGAGGGCGGCATCGAGGCCTTCGTGCGCTATCTCGACCGGGCCAAGAGCCCCCTGATCCAGAGCCCGATCGTCATCCGCTCCGAGAAGGACGGGATCGGCGTCGAAGTGGCGCTGTGGTGGAACGATTCCTACCACGAGAACGTGCTCTGCTTCACCAACAACATCCCGCAGCGGGACGGCGGCGCGCACCTTGCGGGCTTCCGCGCGGCTCTGACCCGCCAGGTCACGGGCTATGCCGACTCGTCGGGCATGACCAAGAAGGAGAAGGTCACGCTCACCGGCGACGATTGCCGCGAAGGCCTGACCGCGATCGTCTCCGTGAAGGTCCCGGATCCGAAATTCTCGTCCCAGACCAAGGACAAGCTCGTCTCGTCCGAGGTCCGTCCCGCGGTCGAGAACGTGGTCAACGAGGCCCTGAACAACTGGCTGGAGGAACACCCCGCCGAGGCGAGGGCGGTGGTCGGCAAGGTCGTGGAGGCCTCGGCCGCCCGTGAGGCCGCCCGCAAGGCGCGTGAGCTCACTCGCCGGAAGGGAGCGCTCGACATCGCCTCCCTCCCCGGCAAGCTCGCGGATTGCCAGGAGCGCGATCCCTCGAAATGCGAGATCCTGCTCGTCGAGGGCGATTCCGCCGGCGGCTCGGCCAAGCAGGGCCGCGACCGCACCTTCCAGGCGGTGCTGCCGCTGCGCGGCAAGATCCTCAACGTGGAGCGCGCCCGGTTCGACAAGATGCTCTCCTCCCAGGAGATCGGCACGCTCATCACCGCCCTCGGCACCGGCATCGGGCGGGAGGAGTTCAACCCCGACAAGCTGCGCTACCACCGCATCATCATCATGACCGACGCGGACGTGGACGGCTCGCATATCCGCACGCTGCTCCTGACCTTCTTCTTCCGGCAGATGCCGGAGCTGATCGAGCGCGGGCACCTCTACATCGCCCAGCCGCCGCTCTACAAAGCGACCCGCGGCAAGCAGGCGATCTATCTCAAGGACGAGCGGGCGCTCGAGGACTTCCTCATCGACGCCGGCATCGAGAACGCGGTGCTCCGGCTCGCCTCCGGCGTGCAGTTCGGCGGCGATCAGCTCAAAGGCCTGATCGACGAATCCCGCCTCGTCCGCCAGGTGATCCAGAGCCTGCATTCCCGCTACGACCGCACGGTGGTCGAGCAGGCCGCGATCGCCGGCGCCCTGCGCGAGGACGTGGTCGCGGATCCGGAGCGGGGAACGGCGGCCGCGGCCCAGATCGCACGCCGCCTCGACGGCATCGCGGACGATATCGAGCGCGGCTGGATCGGCGAGGTGCGCGACGGCGGCTACGTCTTCTCGCGCACGCTTCGCGGCGTGAAGCAGGTCGCGGTTCTCGACCAGGCGCTCATCGCGAGCCAGGAGGCCAAGAAGCTCGACGAGCGCTCGTCCTCGCTCCAGGAGGTCTACGGCCAGCAGGCGACCTTCACCCGCAAGGGCGACGAGACCCTGATCGACGGGCCGCTCGCCCTGTTCCAGACCATCATGGCGGTCGGCCGCAAGGGCCTCACGCTCCAGCGCTACAAGGGCCTTGGCGAGATGACCGCGCAGCAGCTCTGGGAGACGACCCTCGACCGGGACGTGCGCTCGCTCCTGCAGGTGAAGGTCAAGGACACGGCCGACGCCGACGACCTCTTCGTCAAGCTCATGGGCGACGTGGTCGAGCCCCGCCGCGAGTTCATCCAGGAGAACGCGCTCTCGGTTGCGAACCTCGACGTTTAAAGCACGCTTCCGGAGCGCAGGCCCGGCCTGCGCTCCCCATCTTTCAGAGCCTTATTTTTCAGCCGCCGACAGCTCGCTGCGGATCGCGGTCGCGAGATCCTCGTCGGACAGCGCCGTCTCCCAATCCCGCGGCAGTTCGAGGCGCACTGAATGCGCGCCACCGCTCGGCGTGCAGACCACGTGCACCTGGTTCCGTGTCCCCTCCACCCGCGCAGCCTCCCGCTTGTCGGAATCGTTGCCCAGACCCGCGAAGGCCTGAATACAGGTCCAGGCGATCCCCTCCGGATCGGTGATCTCGCGCGCCATGCTCTCAGGTTCTCTCCTCGCCCCAACGGGCGCCGGACGAAACCCGGAGCGATGCGCTTCCGTTCCCGCGCCGCGGCAGGCAGCCTTCTAGGTCGGTCCGGCCAGGCTCAGTCCTGGGCGATGTCGGCCAGCGTCGGGCCGCGCCGGAAGCGGGCCAGCATGGCATGGACCGGTCCCTCGGCAGGCTCCCGGTAGGGACCGAACTTGAAGTACTGGTCCGCATTCGCCTTGTCGGCCTCGAACCCGATCCGGCCCGTCACCTTCACGACCGGCCGGCCGTCGGCCCGGACCTCGACGAACCCGTCGCCCGCGGCGGTCGCCTTGATGTGGTAGCGCATCACGGTCCAGCGGCCGAACGGATCGGGCAAGGGGCCGAAGCGCTCCACCGTCAGGTCCCTCGCGCAGCCTTGCGGCCGCTCGGGCCGGGGGGCGGGCAGCAGGCCGTGCGGCGGATCGATCTCGCCGTGCCCGGCGGACGGCACAGGCGCTGCCCCGTCCGATTGCTTGAACGGCGGCCCAGCGGCATCGGAGGCCACCTGGACGCGGCACTGTGCCTTGCCGGGATCGCGGCCGGGGCTCCGGTTGTCCTGCTCGACGGTGATCGTGAAGGAGCGCCCGCGAAAGCGCTGGGCCACGAAGGGCGAATTGCCGCCGCGCTGCTTCCACTGCCCGATCACGAGATGCCCATGGCGCGGCGAGACCACGGGATCGATGTACATGGCGAACTGGTACCAGACCTCGGTCCCGAAGGGCTGGTGCAGGGCGTCGGCCTCCCAGAGCTCGGCGCGCTGGGCGCCGTCCAGCCGGTAGGCGCCGCGCTCATCCGCGCAGGCCCCATGGGACGACGGCAGCCCTGCCTGGGCGACCCCCGGCCGGTCGCGGATCACGGCCTTGGCGGCCGTGAATTCCTGGGCGGGCACCGGCACGACCGCGAACTCGTTCTCGGCCCGATGGCAGACGAACCAATTCTTCGCGGAGAGCTGGGGCCCGCTGAAATCGTCCCGGATCGCCTGGGCGTGAGAGGGAGGGGTCGCGGCGAGCAGGCAGCCGAGCGCAGCCCCGAAGGCCGCGTAGAACCGGTGAGCCTGCATGGGGCCTTTCCCGTCGATCTCGCGTCGGGGCCATGATGGAGGAGAGGCGCCGGCTCCGCAATGCGCCTCTCCTCCATCATGGCCCCACGAGCGCGTCGCGGGTCCTCTAGCTCAGGGCGAACAGGTCTCCGCCGCCCGAGGCCGGCGGCTCCTCGAAGGCATTGGGATCTCCGGGGCCGGTCTCCCAGCCCAAATCGGGTAGGGCCAGGATACGCAGGCCTCGCGCGTCGGCGCGGGTCACCACGAGATTGCGGTTTTCAAGATAGGCGATGAGCCGCCGTGCCCGCCCCGGCGAGCGGCTGCCGCAGGCGCGTGCGATCTCGCCGTCAGACGGACAGGGATCGCGGTTGAGGGCCGCGCGGGCCAGGAGCAGATACACACCCTGGATATCCTCGGCGAGATCGGACGCGAAGGCGACCGCCCGGTCCCACTCGGTGCCGTCGGCGGTGGCGGTGTCGACGCCCGCACGCACGACCGCGAGCCGGCGCCGGAAGGCCGCGAGGTTGAGGGGCTCGCCGCCGAGCCGGTGGATGCGGCAGCGCACGAGAAAGTCCTGATACAGGACCGCGACCGTCCGGAACGCGGCTTCCGGATCGGCAAGGATCTCGCGCAGGATCGCGTCGAGGGCCGCCGCGCGATCGGCCTTCATCTCCTCGGTCTCGACGGCAGGCTCCGGCTCCGGGCTTGAGGGACGGGACCGCGCGAGCTGCGCAAGGAGATCGTGGGTGCTGGGCGCCGGCGGTGGGACGGGGCGGCGCGGCACTAGACGCGGAGGCTCGGGTTCGAGCGGCGCCAGGATGAGATCGCGCGCGTCCGCGGGAGCCTTGTCGGGCAGGGGCAGGAGCTTCGGGCTGCCTCCCCGGGTGTTGGTCTCGACGGCGCCGATGCGCAGCGGCAGCGGCCGGCGCGACAGGGCGGGGCCGAGGGCGACGAAATGGCCGCGCTCCAGATCGCGGAACATCTCCGCCTGCCGGCGATCCATGCCCAGGAGATCGGCCGCGCGGGCCATGTCGATGTCGAGGAAGGTGCGCCCCATGAGGAAGTTGGAGGCTTCCGCGGCTACGTTCTTGGCGAGCTTGGCGAGGCGCTGGGTCGCGATGATGCCGGCAAGGCCGCGCTTGCGGCCGCGGCACATCAGGTTCGTCATCGCGCCGAGCGAGACCTTGCGGGCCTCGTCCGAGACCTCGCCGGCCGCCGCGGGCGCGAAGAGCTGCGCCTCGTCGACCACGACGAGCATGGGGTACCAGAGGTCGCGCTCGGCCTCGAAGAGCCCGCCCAGGAAGGCGGCCGCGCAACGCATCTGGGCCTCGGCGTCGAGGCTTTCCAGGTTCAGCACCACGGAGACCCGGTGCTCGCGCACGCGCGCCGCGATGCGCTGGAGATCGGCCTCGGCCCGCGCGGCATCCACGACCACATGGCCGTAGCGGTCGGCAAGCGTGACGAAGTCCCCTTCCGGGTCGATCACCGCCTGCTGGACGAACGGGGCGCTCTGCTCGAGCAGCCGGCGCAGGAGATGCGACTTGCCGGAGCCGGAATTGCCCTGGACGAGGAGACGGGTGGCGAGGAGTTCTTCGAGGTCGAGCAAGGCCGGTTTCCCACCCTGCGCCACCCCCATGTCGATGCCGGCCTTCATGCGCTGCTGCTGTGCCTGTCGATACGCGACTCGGGGCCCGGAGTGCCTTGGCACCCTGCCTAGCACGGCAACGCGCGAGCGGGTCCCGGTGCTCCCCGCCCTCCACAGGCGTCGGGGCCTCGTCCCCAACGAAGATGTCGCATGCCGCCGAGGGCGAGAGTGGCCGGCGGGAGCCGTGCTACTCCGACAGGGCCTCGGCCGCATGGGCGGGCCGACCCTTGAGCGGCCATTCCTCCATGCGCGACAGGAAGGCGAGCGCCAGGGCAAAGCCGACGAGCGCAGCTACGAACATCCAGCGGAACACGGCGCCCAGATCGATGCCGTTGCGCACCGCGCTGGCCGCCAGGCTTTCGAAGCTTGCAGCGTCCCCGTTCAGGCCGGCGCCGCCGAGCACGATGGCGCCGAAGATCGCGACCAGGAAGGCGCCTCCGAGGGAGCGGAAGAAATTGGCCGTGCCGGTCGCGGTCCCCATCTGGTACGGCTCGACGGCGTTCTGGATCGATACGGTGCTGACCGGCAGGAGCGTGCCCATGCCGATGCTGATGACGGCCAGCAGCACCTCGACGCCGGCCACCGGCAGCGTCTCCGCGAAAGCCGCGAGGAGTGCCGTGGCCGCGATCGACACCGTGAGGCCGATGAGCGGCAGGCGCTTGTAGTGCGTGATGCGGTTCATCACCCGCCCCGAGATCGTGGCGCCGACCACGGTGCCGGCCATGAGCGGGATCAGCGCGAGGCCGGAGAGGCTCGCCGACAGGCCGCGCACGGCCTCGAAATAGACCGGCAGGTAGATCGTGAGCCCGATATAGGTGCCCATGCCGAAGCAGACCGAGATCGTGGCCATGCGCACGACCGGATTGTGCAGGATGTCGGCGGGGATCAGGGGTTCGGGAGCCTGGCGCATGCGCCAGGCGAACAGGACCCAGAGCAGCGCGGACGCCGCCACGAGCCCGACGATCGGCGCCGAGAGCCAGGGATGGCGCAGCCCGCCCCAGCTCAGCGCCAGCAGCACCGACACGGTCGCGGCGACGAGGAGGACGGCGCCGAGAACGTCGAGCCGGTGAGGCCGCTCGTGGCGCGGCAGGCGCCGGAGCGAGCGGCTCGAGATCCCGTAGGCGAGGGCGCCCAGCGGCAGGTTGATCCAGAAGATCGACGACCAGTGCAGGTGCTCGGCCATGAACCCGCCGAGCACCGGCCCGAGCAGGCTGGCGCTCATGAACACGGTGGCGAAATAGACCTGGTAGCGGGCCCGCTCCCGTGGCGGCACGAGATCCGCGATGATGGTCTGGCCCAGGGCGATCAGCCCGCCGCCGCCGATTCCCTGCAGGCCGCGCGCGAGGATCAGGGTCCCCATGCCGGGAGCCAGCGCGCAGGCGAGCGAACCGGCAACGAAGATCCCGATCCCGATCAGCAGGACGACGCGGCGGCCATAGGAGTCCGAGAGCTTGCCGTAGAGGGGCGTGACCGCCGTCGAGGTCAGGAGGTAGACCGTCACGACCCAGGGCAGATGCTCGAGGTCGCCGAGATCGCGTCCGATCGTGGGCAGCGCCGTCGCGATGATGGTCTGATCGAGCGCCGCCAGGAACATGGCCAGCAGGATCCCGACCAGGATCTTCAGGATCTCCTCATGAGACATAGGGCCTTCAGGACGCGCTGCAGGGCGCCCTTTGCTCACTGCATCAACGGTCGATCGATCCATATCGGCTCCATTCCGGCCGCACCCTAACGCGCCGAGCGGCGGTTTGGTCTGGCCTCCTGCCGCAATGCTGGCATGCGCTCCCGCCGAGACGGATCCGGCTGCGCAGCTTGCGTTATCCGGGAGCTCATTCGAGGACGGCCAGGCTCACGTACGGGTCGCGGGCTGCTGTCCCGTGCAGTCCAGGCGCCCCGCCTAATCCGATCTGCATAGACTACGCGGCCTAGTACTCTCCGACTGACGTTACTGTTATTCTCGTTTCATTACTGGATGGGGCGAAACGGGCCGTACAGGGCTCATCCTTCGTCAGCCCAAGAAACTATAAAACTGGGCCATGATGACGAATGCGCGCAAGATCAACGCGAAACAGGCGCGCCTTTCGAGGGCCAGGTAGGCTTTTCAGTTCGGTCAACCGGCAGCTTGGCCGGATTGTCACAAAGGGTTTACGCGGGAGGCAAATCCGTCGCCCGCAGAACATGTGCCGGAGGACGGAGCAACCAAACTCAGCCGCTGAACCCGTCGGATGGTTTTGCTCCCCGTGCTGAAGCGGAGAGCAAGGCCGTCCGGCCGGTCCAGTGGCGGACCGGTGTGTCGATCCACCCGCTCCCGGCAGGGCGACGTAATTCGAGGAGGGATTTGTGAACAAAGTGACCCTGGTTACCGACCTGTTCCCCGCCGACGCGCAGAGCAAGGCTCCGACGCGCGAAGAGGCGGAGGCTGCGGTTCGGGTTTTGATCCGGTGGGCCGGGGACGATCCGGATCGGGAGGGGTTGCGGGAGACGCC
>JAESFH010000094.1_pt1 | contig 81062 bp, 81 predicted proteins | sample 9269381 | NCBI WGS metagenome assembly JAESFH01 (sample SAMN14504062, study PRJNA617094) | algae metagenome | isolation source: Aphanothece sp. CMT-3BRIN-NPC111 and co-occurring heterotrophs from well... | place: USA: Clark Mountains Wilderness, California | collected 2010-04-18
CAAGGTGAAGGGGCTGGGCTTCGGGGCCGACGACTACCTCACCAAGCCCTTCCACAAGGACGAGCTCGTCGCGCGCATTCAGGCCATCGTGCGCCGCTCGAAGGGGCATGCCCAGTCGGTGATCACCACGGGCGACCTGCTCGTGAACCTCGACACCAAGACCGTGGAGGTCGGCGGGGCGCGGGTGCATCTGACCGGCAAGGAATACCAGATGCTGGAGCTGCTCTCCCTGCGCAAGGGCACCACGCTCACCAAGGAGATGTTCCTCAACCACCTCTACGGCGGCATGGACGAGCCGGAGCTCAAGATCATCGACGTGTTCATCTGCAAGCTGCGCAAGAAGCTCGCCAACGCCTCACAGGGCAAGAACTACATCGAGACCGTCTGGGGCCGCGGATACGTCCTGCGGGAGCCCGCCGAGGGCGAAGAGCGCGTCGCCGTCTGATCTCACTCCCCTGCCCAGGATCCGGCAAGAGCCCCGCGTCGCCGCGGGGCTCTTGCTTTTCGTGGCCGGCGTCCGGGCCGCCCCTTTACCGGATTGTGCCGGGAGCTCCGGATTGCCGCTCGGACGAGCCGGAGCGCGTCACGCGCCGCAGCCAGCGCGGCCACGGCCGCGGTGCCTCCGACGCGCGCTCCAGCGACTGCTGCGTCCCGCCACGCCGGTGGCGCCGAACACTTTGCGATGCCTGAAGCAAAGCCGCCCGGTGACCGCCAGCACGCGCAGTCCCGCGCATTCCGCAGATCCGCGCACCCGACCCTGAACAGCGCTCTGCGTCAGCCCGCGACGACCGCACGGGTCGTGACCTCGTCGCCTTCGATCGACATCGTGACCTGCATGCCGGCGGCGCGCGCCACCATGCCGGCGTAGAAGGCCTGGATGCCGTGCGCGTCGACGCTGCCGCTGTCCGGCGCGCCGGCGAGGAGCGCCTCCGCATGCGGCGGGATGCGGGCGTTCAGGCCCTTGGAGCGCAGCACGAATTCGGGGTTCTCGGCGTCGCCCGTGACCGTCACCGCGACCGAGCCGCCGCGCGGCACCGCATTGGTTGCGATCACCACGAGATTGAGAAGGAGCTTGACGCGGTTCTTGGGGAACAGGGCGCGAGGACCGGTCCAGGAGAACGATACCTTGTCGTCCTGGAACATGCCGCGCGCCACCTGCTCGGCGTCGCCCAGGTCGATCGAGGAGCCGGCAGAGCCCGCTGCGCCGAACGCGATCCGGGCGAATTGCAGCCGGGCCGAAGCCTGCTTCGCACTCTTGCGGATGAGATCGAGCGCGAAGTCGCGCATGGAGGCGTCGTTGTCATCCTCCAGAACCTCGAGGCCGTTCACGATGGCGCCCACGGGCGAGATGACGTCGTGGCAGACCCGCGAGCACAGAAGGGCAGCAAGATCGAGTGAATCGAGGGTGAGCGGCGTGGCCATGGGGGCTCCGGGTCGACGGTGCCGGTTCGGCGGCGCATCGATCCAGGCCGACGGCCCTGCGAGCGCCCCGAAACGGTGACAAGGGATGAACCCGGATACCCGTCCTTGCGCCGGTTGGAAAGCCACGCTGCGCCCTGGAGTGGTAGCGGCAAAAGGGCACAAACGGAAGGCTGGAGGGGACGCGCAAGCGCCCGGTCATCCGTTCCGCGCGCTGGGAACGGGCGCTGCCCAGCCCACCGGGCGCAGCGACCGGTTGGAGTTTGTTAAGCTTGATAGACCTACAATGCCGGTCGCTCCAGGTCCCGTCCCGATTTCTGCCGCGATCAGCGTGGCATTGAACGACGGGAGCGTGGCCGTGGAGCGGCGGCTCCCATCCTGTGCCGCGTTCCCGAGGAGGCTCTCATGTGCTCTCGCAATGCTCTTGCCGCTGCAGCCCTCGCCCTTGCTTTCAGTTCGCTTCCCCTGGCAGTCGGAGCGCAGACGTTCCAGGGCGCCCAGGTGCAGCCGGCCTATGCCGATCCCGGCGCTCCGCGCCCGTTCCGGGCCGGCGAACTCGTCGATTCCGGGCATCAGTTCTTCGGCTCCGTCTCCCGCGGGCTCGCGACGGCGGTTGAGGAAGCGGTGCGCCGCTGGGGTGAGCCGAACGGCTATATCCTGGGCCAGGAGGCGTCCGGCGCGATCATCGGCGGCGTCCGCTTCGGCGAGGGCAAGCTCTTCACCCGCAACCGCGGCACCCAGAGGATCTTCTGGCAAGGTCCGTCGCTCGGCTTCGATCTCGGCGGCGAGGGCGCGCGCACCATGATGCTGGTCTACAACCTGCCCGACACGACCGCGATCTACCGCCGCTTCGGCGGCGTCGACGGGTCAGCCTTCCTCGTCGGCGGCTTCGGGGTCACGGCGGCGGCGGCGGACGGCATGGTGGTGGTTCCGATCCGCTCCGGCGTCGGGGCGCGACTCGGCGTCAATGTCGGCTATCTGAAGTTCACGCCGGAGCCGACCTGGAACCCCTTCTAAGGCAGGCCTCCGCAGGCGCGGCTAGCCTGTCGCGCAGACCGGCGTTCATACCGAGCGAGCCTGACCGGCCAAGCCCGGCAAGGGGTTGCTCTGGACGCCTTCGCAAGGGAACACTAGAACCTCGCTCTCCGCATTCCCAATCGCGGGAATGCGGTGCGGGCACGTGGCAGGGTGCTGAAGCGTTGTCGGTCCGCCGGGCCGTTCATGCTGCAGGTCGGGTCCTCGGCCCTTAGGAGTGTCTCCCCGCGTGATCGAGAACCTGATGTTCGCCGCCTTGGGGGCGGTGGTCGTAGCCCTCTTCGGGCTCCTGCTCATCCCGGCGATCCACAACCGAGCCGAGCGGCTCGCCAAACGGCGGGCGGAAGCTCTGTTTCCGCTGTCGATCGCCGAGCTCACCGCCGAGAAGGACCACCTGCGCGCCGAATTCGCCGTCATGCAGCGGCGCATCGAGCGCAGAGCCGAGGAAGCCCTGGCCGAGAAGCACCAGAGCATGGAAGAGCTCGGGCGGCGGGCCGTGCGCATCGAGGCGCTCGAAACGACGCTCGCGGAGCGGGACCAGCACATCTCGACGCTGCAGACGGATCTCGGCGATGCCCGGCAGCAGCTCGAGCGGACCGAGGGGGAGCTTGCCGCCACCAAGGTGACCCTCTCGGCGACCCGCGAAACGCTCGCGGCCGTGGAGAATGCGCATCGGCGCACGCTGGAGGAGCTGGCCGGGACCCGGGCGGATCTCGACCGCACCCATTCCAGTCTGTCCGCCACCCGGGCGGAACTGACCCGGACTCAGGACAAGCTCGCCTCGCTCGAAGCCGCCTATGCCGACCTCGATGGACGGCACACCGAGACCCTGCGCGATTTGGACGCCAAACGCATCACGGTCTCGGACCTCGAAACGCGCCTGGGCACCCAGACCGTTCGCGCCGACGAGTTCGAGCGCGCGCTCAAGGAAGGGCGCACCGAACTCTCCGACGAGCGCCGCCGCCTGGCCGATCTGGCCCGCAACCTGCTCGCCGAGCAGGAGCGTGGGCTGGTTCTCGACCAGCGTATTCGCGAGCTCGAAGGGGAGCTCGGCCGGTACGCCGAAAACGGGCACCTTCTGACGCGGCGGGATGCCGAGTCGACCGAGAACGGGGGCGTCGGCGGCCCGGAGCAGGATCGCGCGGCTGCACGCATCTCGGGCGCGGCTCCGGAGAGCCAGTCCGGCGGACCCGCGGAGGGGCATGCGTCGGAGCTCCGCTCCCTGCTCCATCGCTACGAGGCCCTGCGGGCGGAAAAGACGATCCTCGAGGGCGCCCTCGCGGCTGCCCAGGAGGAGCGCGCCGGGCTCGATCAGGAGCTCAAGGTGCTCCGCGGCAGGGCGGCTCCGCCGAGCGACGAAATCCGCGCCGAGAACGCCGATCTGCGCCGGCGCCTCGACGAACTCGCCGAGCGCCTGATGCAGGGCACGGACCCGGCGAACGCGCCGGCTGAAACCGGCCGCCGCCCCGCCCGCGTCTGACCCCGCGGACCCGGAACGGCCGGGCCCCTCCTCCGATGGCATGCCCACCCAGTCTTGCAATGCCTGGGCGTTTGCGAAAGCCGAGCAAGGGGTGGTATCGAGCCGCCACGGTTGTTTTCAGCTAGCGGAGCTCACCATGGATCTCGGCCTCAAGGGCAAGCGCGCCCTCGTCCTCTCCTCCAGCCGCGGCCTCGGCCTCGGCGTTGCGGAAAGCCTCGCCGCCGAGGGAGCCGACGTGATGCTCACGGCCCGCAGCGAGGACCGGCTGAAGGCCGCCGCGGAGGCCATCAACGCCCGCGGCGCAGGCCGTGCCCACACCTATGTGGGCGACCTCGCGGGCAACGTGGAGGCGATCCATCAGGCAGCCGTCGCCGCCATGGGCGGCGTCGACATCCTCATCGCCAACACCGGTGGCCCGCCGGCCCGGACGGCCCTGAACGTCCAGCCCGAGGAATGGGCGCCCCAGTTCGAGGCCATGGTCGTGCCGGTCTTCCACCTCGCCGGCCTCGTCCTGCCCGGGATGCGCGAGCGCGGCTGGGGACGGGTGCTCGTCATTGCATCCACAGGTGTGGAGCAGCCGATCCCGAACCTCGTGATCTCGAACGCGCTGCGCTCCTCGATCCGCGGCTGGGCCAAGACGCTGTCCGCCGAGGTCGCAAAGGACGGCATCACGGTGAACCTGGTTCTGCCCGGCCGCATCGAGACCGACCGCCTCGGCGAACTGGACAGTGCCAATGCCAAGGCTCAGGGCAAGAGTGTCGAGGAGGTGTCCACCGCCGCCCGCGCCTTGATCCCGGCGGGTCGCTACGGCCGCGTCGCGGAGTTCGCCGATACGGTCTGTTTCCTGGCGTCCGAACGGGCGAGCTACATCACAGGTTCGTCCATTCGGGTCGATGGCGGCGCAGTCCGCTCCATCTGACAGGCTGAAGGCGATCCGCGACGAGCACTCGTCTTGCGAGTGGATGCCCGCAGGGTATCCGCCGGCCGGGACACGCACCCGAAATGAAGCCGCCTCCGGTGCACGGAGACGGCTTTGCCGACACGCTGGTCCGTTCAGCCTATTTCGGTTCCACCGTCGGGTTGCCGCCGGAACTGCCCGGCGGACGGATCACCGGGGTCGTCCCGGGATTTGGCACCGGGGCTGGCGCCGACATGTCGGGCGCAATGCCCTCGGGCGGCCGGATCACGCCGTCGCTGCGGTTGAGCTTTTCGCTCAAGGTCTCGCCTGATCCGGCGGTCGAACCGGTACTCGACGGCTCCTCCGGAGCGATCTTCTCGGGAATCGTCGAATTGTTCTGGGGCGCGGGCAAGATCGGCGGCTGAGTCGATTGGCTCGACCCCTGCGCCAGGGCTCCCGTCGCCGAGGGGCCCGCAACGAGACCGCCGGCGATCAGGGCGGCCGCCAGGGCCATTGGTCGATGTCGCAGCATGGATCCGCTCCTTTTCCAGAAGGCAACGGACGAGTCCTGGGCAGGTTCCGGTCTTCGGCCGAGCTCTTGGCCCGGCCGGTACCAGCACGGCTGCCGAGGTCTCAGGCCGCCCTGGCGGGCCCGCTCGCCATGTCGAGATAGAGGCTCCTCAGCCGGCGCGCCTGCGGCCCCACCGCGCCGCTTCCGACGGGTTTCCCGTCGATCGTCACCACGGGCATCACGAAGCTGGATGCGCTGGTGAGGAACGCCTCCGAGGCGGCGAGCGCCTCTGCGACCGTGAACGGCCGCTCCTCCAGGGCGAGGCCGTTCTCCTGGGCGAGCTGCATCACGGCGAGGCGCGTGATGCCGGGCAGGATCGCGTGCGAGAGCGGACGCGTGACGATCCGCCCCTCGGTCGTCACGATGAAGGCCGTGGAGGAGCTGCCCTCCGTGACGTAGCCGTCCTCCACCATCCAGGCCTCGTAGACGCCGGCCTCCGCGGCAGCCTGCTTGGCGAGCACCTGGGCGAGCAGGGCCACGGATTTGATGTCCCGCCGCTTCCAGCGCAGGTCCGGCACGGTGACGACCGCGACCCCTGTCTCGGCAGCGGGCGAGCGGGTGATGGACTTCACCTGCGTGAACATCATCACGGTCGGCTCTGCTCCCTTGGCGAAGGCGAAATCGCGCTCCGCCACGCCGCGGGTGACCTGCATGTAGACGAGGCCTTCGGCGAGCCCGTTCCGGCGCACGAGGTCCTCCTGCAGGCGTGTCCACTCGGCCGCGGAATAGGGATTCGCGATGCGGATCTCGGCCAGCGACCGGTCGAGGCGCGCAAGGTGAGCTTCGTGATCGACGAGACGGCCGTTCAGCACCGCGCTGACCTCGTAGATCCCGTCCGCGAACAGAAAGCCTCGGTCCATGATCGGAATCCGCGCCTCCTCGAAAGGAACGAAGGATCCGTTCAGGTAGACGATGCGGGACATGCAGGAGACTCCATGGGCCGGCTCCGGCCACGACGGGCGCAATCTAGGCCCCGGGCCCGCCCTCGCACAACCTCGGTGGAGGCTGGGCGGGGCCGCTGTGCGGGAACATCTCCTCGACCCCCGCGGTTCACTCAGACCACCGAACCCGGCGAGCGCAGAACGAGGAGCGCGGGATGAGCGGCGACGACGACAGCCTTGCGAACAGCAGCCTCAACACGAGCCGGGTGCCGCCACAGGACGGTCAGAAACCGGATTCGATGCCGACCACGCGGACGCTTCCCGGCAACGATCACCAGAAGGGCCTCGAATCCTCGGAAACGGACGATCCATCCCGCAAGGGCAAAGGCCCGGTGGGGTCCGGAGACTCCAACGGGCAACGTCGATAGCGAGCACAGGAAGGGACACAACGCCATGGCGAACCAGAACAGCGGGAACAAGATCGGCAACACCGACCCGGCATCCGTGCCGAGCGAAAGCCATGGGGGCAACAACGCCCGCAATGCCCCGAACCCGCAGGGCAAGGACGGCAACGGCGCCCAGAAGCGCCAGCAGCAGAAGAAGACGAATTAGCCCGCCCCACAGCTCCGCTGGAGCTTGACGGACCGGCGATCCTGGGCGACGCGGAGAGACCCCGCTGCCCAGGATCGCCCATGCCTGACATCTTCACCATCGGCTACGAAGGCGCCGACCCGGATCGCTTCCTTGCGGCCCTGAAAGGGGCCGGCGTCACCGTCCTGGCGGACGTCCGCGCCGTCGCCCTCTCGCGCAAGCGCGGCTTCTCGAAGAATGCGCTGCGGGAGAACCTGGAGCGCGAGGGGCTGGGCTACCGGCACTACATCGCGCTCGGCACACCGAAGCCCGGTCGCGAGGCCGCCCGGGCGGGCGACGCCGAGACCCTCAGGCGGATCTATTGCGATGAGGTGCTGACCACCGAGGCCGCGAGCGCCGCCATGGACGAGGTCACGGAACTCGCCCGCACCCGGCCTGTCTGCCTGCTCTGCTTCGAGCGCGACCCGGCCTTCTGCCACCGCCGCCTGCTGGCGGAGCGGCTGGCGGAGCGGGGGCTCACCGCCGTCGACCTGTTCGTGGTGTAGAGGCGGACCCCTCCCCCATAATGGAGCCGTGCTCCCGCATCGCGACGTCAGCACGGCAGCGCATGAGCCGCCGTTCACAAGCGGGAGGAAGGTGCCCGACCGGCTGAGTCCGCGCCCTAGCACCCCTGCGCCTGCGCGACAGGAGAGAAGCGGAAGCCATACCGGCGCGCACGAAAGCCGCCGCCCGGCAGGTGTCGGACGGCGGATCTGAGGCCCGGAGGGGGCAGGCTTATTTCAGGTGCTGGGCGAGGTGCTTGTTCATCTCGAACATCGTCACCTTCTTCTTGCCGAAGATGGGCTCGAGCTTGTCGTCCGCGAGGATCTCGCGCTTGTTCTCGGGGTTCTGGAGGTTGTTCTTCTTGATGTAGTCCCACATCTTGCTCACCACCTCGCCACGCGGGAGGGGGCTGTTGCCGACCACGGCCGCGAGCTCCTTGGAGGGCTGCAAGGGCTGCTGAAGCGCGTTCGGCTTGCCGCTGCCGCCCTTGGCAGCGCCCTTCGACGTGGACTTCTTCTCGGTGGACTTGGTGGCCATAGAACTCCTCCAGGCTCTCTAGCAGACTTGCATGCTCCAAGCGCCGCCCCCTTCGGCAATGCCCGGAACGGGTGCTTGCGCAGTCAGGTGAACTTGCCGGTTGAGGCGAGGTTCCCGGACCGCCGAGCGGACATCTTGAGTTCACCAGTGCGCCCGAACCGTCAAGCCTTTTCCTGCGACCGGAGGGCGCCACGCACAGGGGAATGCGGGTTCTGGCCGGGTGTGGCGTGGATGAGCCCCCTCATAGGTGCTCCCCAGGCCTGCCGTGATCGGCTATGGGTGGGGTCTGACTCATCCTTCCTGGAGATCGCACATTATGCTCGATGCCACGGCCCAAGGCGTCTATCCCATCGCGCCGACCCCCTTCCTGCCGGACGGACGCATCGACGAGACCTCCCTCGATCGGATGACCGACTTCTACCTCGAGGTCGGCGCCACCGGGATCACGGTCCTGGGCATCATGGGCGAGGCCCCGAAGCTGGAGCATCAGGAGGCGCTCGACGTCGCCGCACGGATGATCCGGCGGGCGAAGGGCATCCCCGTGATCGTCGGCGTCTCGGCGCCCGGTTTCGCCGCCATGCGCTCGCTCGCCCGCGCCACCATGGACGCCGGGGCCGCCGGCGTGATGATCGCCCCGCCTCCCTCGCTTCGCACCGACGACCAGATCGTCACCTATTACGCCCAGGCCGTGGAGGCGATCGGGACCGACATCCCCTTCGTGATCCAGGACTATCCCCTCACCCTGAGCGTGATCATGACGCCCGCCGTGATCCGGCGCATCGTCATGGACAACCCCTCCTGCGTGATGCTCAAGCACGAGGACTGGCCGGGCCTGGAGAAGATCTCGACGCTGCGCCGCTTCCAGAAGGAGGGCAGCCTCCGCCCCCTCTCGATCCTCACCGGCAACGGCGGCCTCTTCCTCGATTTCGAGATGGAGCGCGGGGCGGACGGTGCCATGACGGGCTACGCCTTCCCCGACATGCTGGTCGACGTGGTCCGCCTGTCGAAATCCGGCCAGCGCGACGCGGCGCACGACCTCTTCGACGCTCACCTGCCGCTGGTGCGCTACGAGCAGCAACAGGGCGTGGGCCTGGCGGTGCGCAAATACGTCATGATGCGCCGCGGCATCCTGGCCTCCGACGCCCAGCGCAAGCCCGCGGGCGCCCTCTCGGCCGCCGCCAAGGCGGAGGTCGACTACCTCCTCACCCGCGTGGCGCGGGGCGACGGGCGGGCCGCCAAGCTGCCGGCTTGAGCGACAATCCCATCCCCTCTCCCCGCGCGGGGAGAGGGGACATGCGCTCTACCCCTCGATGCGCGAGAAGTCCGCCACGGCCCGTGTGGCCTCGCGGATGGCGTTGAGGAGCTTGAGGCGGTTCACGCGCAGGGCCGGATCCTCGGCATTCACCGTGACCTTGTCGAAGAAGGCATCCACCGGTGCGCGCAGGCGCGAGAGCGCGCGCATGGCGCCCTCGAAATCCTCGGAAACGATCGCGGCCTCGGCCTCCGGGCGCACCTGCGAGAGCGCGACCACGAGCGCCTTCTCCTCGATCAGGCCCTGGTCCTGGATGATCGCCAGATCCGGCTCGCCCTCGTAGCGCGTGCCGTCCTTCTTCTCCTCGATGCGCAGGATGTTGGCGGCGCGCTTGTAGCCCGCGAGGAGGTTCTTCCCGTCCTCGGTGTCGAGGAACAAGCCGAGCGCCTCGACGCGGCGCACGATCATGAGGAGATCGTCCTGCATGTCCCCCCTCCCCCCGCTTGCGGCGGGGAGGGCCGGGGTGGGGGGCGGGCCCGCGTCCTCGGCGGCCGGGGGAGAGGCGGAACCACCCCCCACCCCTAGCCCCTCCCCGCCGCTGGCGCGGGGGGAGGGAGACGCATTGAGTGCGAACACGGCATCGATGAGATCGTGCCGGGCGCCCTGGTCGCGCAGGTAGACCTTCAGGCGGTCGGCGAAGAAGGAGAGGAGGTCCACAAATCTATTGTTCCAGAAACCATCATTCAGGGTGATACGCTGCCAGTAACCCTGTTGCTCGCCTTCCTCAATGTCTTGCGAGTTGAAGGTGTGACTAGGTTCATCAGCTGAGGCGCTATGTACGGCTGAGCCTTTTGCCTCGAGCGCCTGTCTTGCCCTAGTGAATACTGCAAGCAGCTCGATCCGTGCAGCACTATCCAGCACCAGTCGGATCACCCCCAGCGCCGCCCGCCGCAGCGCGTAAGGATCCTTCGATCCCGTCGGCTTCTCGTCGATGGCCCAGAAGCCCACCAGCGTGTCGATCTTGTCGGCGAGCGCGACCGTGACCGAGACCGGATCGCTTGGCACCCGGTCCGAGGGTCCGAGCGGCTTGTAGTGCTCCTCGATTGCCGCCGCGACGGAGGGGTTCTCGCCCTGGAGCGTCGCGTAGTAGCGCCCCATCAGGCCCTGCAGCTCCGGGAACTCGCCCACCATCTCGGTGACGAGATCGGCCTTGGCGAGACGCGCGGCGCGCTCCGCCAGATCCGGATCCGCGCCGACCGCCGGCGCGAGTTCGCGGGCGAGCGCCGCGATGCGCTCCACCCGCTCGTGCTGCGTCCCCAGCTTCTCGTGGAACACGATGGATTTCAGCTTCTCGAGCCGGTCCTCGAGCCGGGTCTTCTGGTCGGTCTCCCAGAAGAACTTGGCGTCCGAGAGCCGCGCCCGCACCACGCGCTCGTTGCCCGCGATGATGGCCTGGCCGCCGTCGCTGGCGACGAGGTTCGAGGTCAGGATAAAGCGGTTGGCCAAGCCGTCGCTGCGCGGGTCGCGCAGCACGAAGCATTTCTGGTTCGCGCGGATCGTGGTGCGGATGACCTCCGGCGGGATCGCGAGGAAGCTCTCGTCGAAGGAGCCCATCAGCACCACGGGCCATTCCACGAGGCCCGCGACCTCCTCGAGCAGCCCCTCGTCCTCGACGAGCTCCATGCCCTGCGCGAAGGCGAGGTCGCGGGCGTCGTGGACGATCATGTCCTTGCGGCGCTCGGTGTCGAGCACGACCCGGGCGCGCTCCAGCGATGGCCCGTAATCGTCGAAGCGGCGCACGCGGAACTCCGCCGGCGCCATGAAGCGGTGGCCGCGCGTGATGTCGCCGGAACGGATCCCGTCCACCTCGAACGGCACCACCTCGGGATCCTCGGTCTCGGGCCCGAAGGTGCAGATGATGGAATGGAGCGGACGGACCCAGCGCAGGGACCCCGCATCCGCCGAGGCCGGCCCCCAGCGCATGGATTTCGGCCAGGGGAAGTTGCGGATGATCCCGGGCAGGATCTCGGCCAGCACCTCCGGCGTCGGGCGACCCGGGCGCTCGATCAGCGCCACATAGAACTCGCCCTTCTTGGGGTCCTTCTGGATCGTCGCCTGATCGAGGGAGGCGAGGCCTGCGCTCTTCAGGAAGCCCTGCACGGCGGCCTCGGGCGCGCCGACGCGGGGGCCCTTGCGCTCCTCGCGCACGTCCTGGCCCCGGATCGGCAGGCCGGCGACGTGGAGCGCAAGCCGGCGCGGCGTCGCGAACGCCTTGGCGCCCTCATAGACGAAGCCGCGCTCCACCAGGGCATCGGTGACGAGCTTGCGCAGGTCCTCCGCGGCACGCCGCTGCATGCGGGCCGGGATTTCCTCGGAGAAGAGTTCAAGCAGGAGATCGGGCATTGGATCTTGGACTTTTCGAGAGCGGAGCGGGCGGGAGACGGAAGGGTGGCGTCAGGCCGCCACCCCTCCGCCCTCGGTCTTGAGCCAGGCCGCGCCGCAGGCCTTGGCGAGTTCGCGCACGCGCAGGATGTAGCTCTGGCGCTCCGTCACGGAGATCACGCCGCGCGCATCGAGCAGGTTGAACATGTGGCTCGCCTTGATGCACTGGTCGTAGGCCGGCAGTGCCATGAGGTGGCGCTCGCCCGCATCCCCCGCCTCCAGGTATTTGCGGCAGGCGCCTTCCGCGTCGCGGAAGTGGCGGAAGAGCATCTCGGTGTCGGCATGCTCGAAATTGTGCCGGGAATATTCCTGCTCGGCCTGGAGGAACACGTCTCCGTACGAGACGCGCTCATTGCCGCCGCCGTTGAAGTTGAGGTCGTAGATCGAGTTGACGCCCTGGAGATACATGGCGAGGCGCTCGAGCCCGTAGGTGAGCTCGCCCGCCACCGGCTGGCATTCGAAGCCTGCGACCTGCTGGAAGTAGGTGAATTGGCTCACCTCCATGCCGTCGCACCAGCATTCCCAGCCGAGGCCCCAGGCCCCGAGCGTCGGGCTCTCCCAATCGTCCTCCACGAAGCGGACGTCATGGACCAGGGGATCGAGGCCGATAGCCTCGAGGGACTTGAGATAGAGGTCCTGGATGTCCGGCGGGTTGGGCTTCAGGATCACCTGGAACTGGTAGTAGTGCTGCAGCCGGTTCGGGTTCTCGCCGTAGCGGCCGTCCTTCGGCCGGCGCGAGGGCTGGACATAGGCGGCCCGCCAGGGCTTCGGCCCGAGAGCCCGCAGGGTGGTGGCCGGATGGAATGTGCCCGCGCCCATCTCCATGTCGTAGGGCTGCAGGATCACGCAGCCCTGCTCGGCCCAGAAGCGCTGCAGAGTCAGGATCAGGCCCTGGAAGGAGCGCGCGGGGTTCATGTGCGCGGGTTCGCTGGTCATCGCCATCCGTGAAGCTAGGTGATTTTGGAGCGCACCCTTGGGATCCAGGGGGGGCGAAGTCAAGCCGGGGCGCCGCGGCCGCTTTTCCTCTTTCTCCTGCGGGGGAGAGCGGCTCCGCCGGCACTTCGGGAGGGCTTAGAGGCCCCACCGCGCCCAGATCGCCCGTTCCTCCAGCGCTCCGATGACCTCGCCGGGATCGACCAGAGCCTCGGGCGCGAAGCCCGGACGGGCGAGCCAGCGGGCCAGGAACGAGGGGCGGCTCGGGGGGACGACCCGGATGTCCACCTTGCTGCCGTAGCGCTCGCGCAGGACCGTGCGGAGATCGCCCAGAGTATCGACGAGGCCGCGCTCCACCGCCTCGGCGCCGACCCAGACGGCCCCGGTGAAAAGGTCCGGGTGCTCCGCCTCCTTCAGGCGGCCACCCCGGCTCCCGCGCACGAGGTCGACGAACATCCGGTGCACCTCGGCCTGAATGCCCTTGAGGCGCTCGATGTCCTTCGGATCCTCCGGGCGGAAGGGATCGAGCATGGCCTTGTTCTCGCCCGCGGTATGGACCCGGCGCTCGATGCCGATACGCTCGATCAGGCGGTCGAAGCCGAAGCTCGCCGAGATCACGCCAATGGATCCGACGAGCGAGGACGGGTCCGCGATGATCTCGTCGCCCGCGCAGGCGATCATGTAGCCACCGGAGGCCGCTATATCCTCGACGAAGACGAGGACCGGCTTCTTCTTCTCGGCCGCGAGCGCCCGGATCCGCCGATGGATCAGGTGCGACTGTACCGGCGAGCCGCCGGGCGAGTTCACGACGATGGCGACGGCGCGGATCCGCGGCATCGTGAAGGCGCGCTCGAGCAGGGGCGCGGCGCTCGCGAGAGACAGCCCGGTACGCAGGGGCATGACCGCGCCGATGACACCCGAGAGCCGCAGCACCGCGACACGGGGACCGCGATCACGGAAACGGCGGGGCAGAAGGCGGCGCAGGCGGGAGGCGACGGTATCAATGAGGGAGGAAGCCATGACTTTCCATAGGGGTACGGGTCAGGCTTCTCAAGATGAGTGGAAAACCATGCGCGCGGTTGGCCTCCGTTCAGATTCGGCGATACAGACTCGAAACTGGACGGGAGGCCGCCCTGCCCCGGGGCGATGGCGACGCGCCTGTCCCTCGTTCGGGAGGACACCATGCGAATCTTCACCCTTCTGGCTCTCGTCGGCGGTCTTGCGGCCGGATCGGTCGGCCTTGCCGCCACGGCTTCTGCCTCTCCAGCCGCTTCGGCCTCTCCAGCCGCGCAAACCGCTGCGACGGGAAGCGCCCGCGAGGCCTATGCCTCCTTCCACCGTCGGCGTGTGGTGGTGCGCCACGTCTATCGCCGTCCGGCGGTCGTGGTTCGGCGCGTCTACCGTCCGTTTCCGGTCGTCACCTACCGGCCCGCGCCGGTCTATTACGGTTATCGTCCTGTCGTCCGGACGGTCTGCCGCGTCCGCACCCGCCTCGTCTGGGTCGGCGGCTTTTACGTGCCCCGCAAGGTCCGCACCTGCACGCGGCGCTACTGAGGCGGGCGTCCATCGGCGGTAACTGCTGACCGGGGCGCGGCGCCTGCCATCACGCAAGCAATGCCTCTCCGCGGTGCAGCGCCTCCGCAACGGGCGTGAAGCGCCCGGATGGGTCGTGCAGGATCAGGGGCGGCTCGACCCGCAGGGGGGCCCGGCTTCCCTTGACCGCGAGCAGAAGCAGCCGGGCCGCCGGGGCATCGGCGCGGGGGTGGACGAGCCGGAGCCTGACGTCCCCGAATCCCTGGCGGATCCCGTCGAGGCAGTCGTGGAGCCGGTCGGTCCGGTGGATCAGGGCAAGCGTGCCCTTCGGCGCGACGAGCGCGGCGCAGGCCCGCAGCCAGGCGGCCAGTCCGCCTGGCGGCAGCATATGGGCGCTCGCCCGTCCGGGATCCGGCGAGACCCGCGCCCTGCCCTCCTCCAGGAAAGGCGGATTGGTCATGACGAGGTCGGCGCTCTCCGGGGTGAGATCCGCGGCCTGGCGGGAGGCGCGGTCGAGGATATCGGCCTGCGCGACGCGCCCCGTGACGCCGTTGCTCTCCACGTTGCGCCGACACAGGGCGGCCAGCTCAGGATCGCGCTCAACGAAGACGACCTCCGCGCCCGGCGCCAAGGCTGCGATCATGAGCCCGACCGCCCCCGTCGCAGCGCCCACGTCGATCACGCGCTGCCCCGGCCGGGACGCGGCGAGAGCCGCGAGCAGCACGGCGTCCGTCCCGGCCCGGTGGCCCCCGCTCGGCTGCAGCAGCCGCACCCGGCCGCCAAGAAGCGCATCTTCCGCAACTCCGTCATCGGGACCGGGAAGGCTCCCTCCGCCCGCCTTCCCGATCATGCGGGCCTGAGCTCCGCGGCCAGACCTGCTTCGCCAATCAGGCGGCGAGCCTGGGCCTCGTGATCCTCGGGGACCAGCAGGCGGCGCGGGAAGACCCCGATCATGCCCTCGAGCGCGTTCATGTGGGCGTCGGCCACGAGGACAGGGATATTGGCATGCTCGAGAAGCGATTGTAGGAAGCCGACCAGGACGATGTCGTTGGTGCGGACGATTTCGACCATCGGCGGGAAAGCCTCCTCTCTTGGGGCACACTGCACGTTGCGGTGCAGCATGTCGCATGTCACGGTGTGGCCCGTCGACACATATCCATGTCGAGGGTGGTCGTCGGGGACGCCGCCCGCTGATCTGGTGTCATTTGGGCAGCCTGTCGTAGACACGCCCATCATTCACCCGGCGCCCGGCGCCGGCAACCCGGGATGGGATTTCGTGGGCGTCGTCGTTCCCTTCGAAGACAAATATCCGGCCGCGAGCATCGAAAACCTCGTTTCCCTGGTTTCCGGCGACATGGAGCGGGTCAATGCGATGATCCTGTCTCGGACGGGCTCCGAGGTCACCATGATCCCGGAGGTCGCCAATCATCTCATCTCGTCCGGCGGCAAGCGGCTGCGCCCCATGCTGACCCTCGCGACCGCTGCGCTCTCGGGCTATCAGGGCGACGGCCACGTGAAGCTGGCGGCCAGCGTCGAGTTCATGCACACCGCCACCCTCCTCCACGACGACGTGGTGGATGAGAGCGACATGCGCCGCGGACGAGTCGCGGCGCGGGTCCGCTGGGGCAACGAGGCGAGCGTGCTCGTCGGCGATTTCCTGCTCGGCCAGGCCTTCCGGATGATGGTCGAGGTGGGCTCGTTGCGCGCCCTCGACATCCTGTCGTCCGCCGCCGTGGTGATCGCCGAGGGCGAGGTCATGCAGCTCGCCGCGGCCAAGAACACCGAGACCAACGGGGACGAGTATCTCGCGATCATCCGCGGCAAGACCGCGGAGCTCTTCGCGGCGGCCTGCGAGGTCGGCCCCGTGATCGCCGGCCGCCCGAAGGCCGAGGCGGCCGCCTGCCGCTCCTATGGCATGAACCTCGGCATCGCCTTCCAGCTCGTCGACGATGCTCTCGATTACGGCGGCACCAGCGCCAAGCTCGGGAAGAACGTGGGCGACGACTTCCGCGAGGGCAAGATCACGCTTCCGGTTGTCCTCTCCTTCCGCCGCGGCACCGACGAGGAGCGCACCTTCTGGCGCCGGGTGCTCGAGCAGGGCGAGATCGGGGATCGGGATCTCGAAACCGCCTGCGCGATCATGCGCCGCCATCGGGCGCTCGAGGATACGATCGAGCGCGCCCGCCATTACGGCGCCATGGCCCGCGATGCCCTGGCCCTGTTCCCGAAGGGGCCGATGAAGCAGGCGCTCCTCGACACCGTGGATTTCTGCATCGCCCGCGCCCACTGAGGCGGGCCCGGAGCCGGTCCCTGCCCTATTCGGCCGCCTGCGCGCGCCCGTCTTCGTCCGTGAACTGCAGCCGCGCCAGACGGGCGTAGAGGCCGCCTTTGGTCAGCAAGGTCTCGTGCGTCCCCTCCTCCACGATCCGGCCCGCGTCGAGCACGAGGATGCGGTCGGCCGAGCGGATCGTCGCGAGGCGGTGGGCGATCACGAGGGTGGTGCGCCCCTGCATCAGGTGGTCGAGGGCCCGCTGGACCGCGTGCTCGCTCTCGGCGTCGAGGGCGGACGTGGCCTCGTCGAGGAGGAGGATCGGCGCATCTTTCAGGATCGCCCGCGCAATGGCGATGCGCTGGCGCTGCCCGCCCGAGAGGGTGACGCCCCGCTCGCCGATCTCCGTGTCGTAGCCCTGCGGCAGAGCGAGGATGAAGTCCTCCGCGGAGGCAAGCTGCGCCGCGCGGCGCACGTCGTCCGGGCTCGCCTCGGGCCGGCCGTAGCGAATGTTCTCGAGAACGCTCCCCGCGAAGATCGTCGGCTCCTGGGGCACCAGGGCCATGCGGGCCCGCAGAGCGATCGGATCGGCCTCAGTGACCGGCACATCGTCGACGAGGACGCGGCCGCCCTGGGGATCGTAGAAGCGCAGCAGCAGTTGAAGGACCGTGCTCTTGCCGGCGCCCGACGGTCCCACCAGCGCGACCCGCTCGCCCGCCCGCATCCGGAAGGAGAGGCCCTTCAGGGCAGACTGGTTTTCGCGCGTCGGGTAGGCGAAGCTGACATCCTCGAAGGCGACCGTCCCCTGCGGCGGCTCAGGCATGGCCCGGGGCTCGGCAGGCGCGGTGATCGAGGGTCGGGTCGCGAGGATCTCGGCCAGGCGCTCCGCCGCCCCGGCGGCCTGGGAGAGCTCGCCGTAGACCTCGGAGAGCTGGCCAAGGGAACTCGCCGCAAACACCGCATAGAGCACGAATTGCGACAGATGGCCGGCCGTCATCGTGCCGGCGAGCACGTCCTGAGCCCCGTACCACAACACGCCGACGACGCTGGCCGAGATCAGGAAGATCGCGGTGCCGGTCAGGAGCGCCCGCGCCTTGGTGGAGACCTGCGCGGCCCGGAAGGCCTCCTCGGCTGCGGCAGCGAACCGGCGCGCCGTCGCGCCTTCCATCCCGAAGGCCTGCATGGTCCGCACGGCGCCGACCGCTTCCGCGGCATAGGCCGAGGCATCGGCCAGACGGTCCTGGGCCGTTCGCGAGCGCCGCCGGACGGCTCGCCCCGAGACGATCAGGGGGACGACGATGACGGGAATGGCCAGGAGGACGAGGCCCGAGAGCTTCGGGCTTGTCCAGATCATCAGCCCGACCGCGCCGAGGAAAAGAAAGGCGTTGCGGAGCGCGATCGAGATCGACACCCCGAAAGCGGACTTGACCTGCGTGGTGTCGGCGGTCAAGCGCGAGACGATCTCGCCCGATTTCGTGGCATCGAAGAAGGCCGGATCCAGAGCCGTGAGATGGCGGAACACGGCCGCGCGCAGGTCGGCCACCACCCGCTCGCCCAGCGTGATCACGCAGTAGTACCGGAAGGCGCTCGCGAGCGCGAGCACGCCGACGACCAGGATCAGCCCTGCGAAATAGGCATCGACCAGACCTCTGCCCCCGGCCGAGAACCCGTGGTCGACGACCCTTCCGACCGCAAGCGGAACCACCAGGGTTGCGCCGGAGGCCGCCATGAGGGCGAAGAGCGCTGCAGCAATCCTGCCCTTGTAAGCGAGGGCATAGGGAACGAGCGGCCCCAGGGAGTTCAGGGCGGCTCTCGGTCGATGTGGGAGGGCAGGATCGGCCATGATGGATGAGCTGTCACGTCTCTTGGACCGGCGCAGCTGGATGACGCCAGGGTCGGGGGTGGTCTGTTCTTGTCTAGCATGGCCGGATTGTGTCCGCCGCCGGCTGGCCTCTCGCTGCCGGGGTCCATCCGCCCGGAACCTCTTCTGGACCGGAGTTCCGGCCACGGCATTGACCGACCTCAAGCCCGATTCCCGGCCCGGCAGCTTGTTTCAAGGCTCCAAGTGAGCTATAGGCGCGCGATCTTCAAGACAGGCTCGGATAGAGGCTGCGGGCCGCCGCTGCAGGCAGGCCGCGAAAGGACATGGCAATGGCGCGCAAGGAAACGGACCACCCGGACTACCATTACATCAAGGTCGTGATGACCAACGGCACCGAGTACACCACCCGGTCGACCTATGGCAAAGAGGGCGACACCCTCAACCTCGACATCGACCCGAACACCCACCCGGCCTGGACCGGCGGCACCCAGCAGCTGCTCGACCGCGGCGGGCGCCTGTCGCGCTTCAACTCGAAGTTCGGCAACCTCGGCCTCGGCAAGAAGTAAGCGGCGGCCGACCGGCCCCGGTTTCACCCAATTGAAAAAGCCCCGCTTCGGCGGGGCTTTTTGCTGGCCGGGTTCCCGGGTCGTCAGCCGGGAATCCTGCTGCGGCCCCGGAAGGCCCGCTCGATGAGCTGCTGCTGCATCGCGACCGGATGCCCGGACGGCGGCGGGGCGGGCACGGGCTCGGAGATCAGCAGATCGATGTGGAGGATCCGCGCGTGGAGCCTGGCCGCCAGGCCGATCAGCTCGCGCAGCCCTGCGGGCAGCCGGTTGAACTCGGCCTCCGTCGTGGCGGTGTCCTGCGCGGCAATCCGGATGCGCCGCGATTCCTGGCGCACCTGATCCTGGCCGATCTCGCCGTTGGCGGCAGCGCGTTGAACGAGAAGCCAGGAGGCGACCTGCATGAGCCTCGTGGTCAGGCGCATGCTCTCCGTCGCATAGGCCCGGGTCGCGTCGCGGGAGAGCTGCCCCGACTCGCTGCGTCCGGGGCCGTCGAGATAGGCCGCCGTCTCCTCGACTAGAGCCATTCCTTCCTCGAAGAGAGCGCGGAAGGCCTCGGACTGCACGAAGGTGCGTCCGAAATCCACCGGCTCTGCGGCATCGTGCCATGACATGTCGCGCTCACCCACCAACCGGCCCCCATCGGCTCGAGGAGCGCCCGTCCCCTGACGAACAGGCGCCGCAATCCATCGCTGGTGGGTTTATAGAGCGTTCACGAATGCCTTGCTTCGGTAACCTTTTTGCAAGGTTAACCCGGCGAGAGAAACGCCGGGTGGAGCAACCACGCGGCTTTGACAACCTGTGGCTTCAGGGTTGCGCAAAAATGAGCCGCCTTGCGGCGGCTCGAAAGTCTTAACAGGGAGGCGTCAAACAGAGTGGACAGGAGCCACTCGACATCCAGAAAACTGGACAACCAAGACGTAAATCAAAACCGTTAAGAGATGGTTAAGACCATGGGCTCCGTCGCCGCGAGCTCCCTGTCGCCGGGCCCTCGGCGGGCTTCCGAGCAGGTTGCATCCCTCCTGCGATGCCGGGTTTCCGGCCGCATGGGCGCTCCGGCGCAACGGCCGGGACGACCGCTGCGGTCCATGCGACGGTCGTTCTCGCGGAAGCTGCGGATTCAGGCGCTGCCGAGTTTGAAGAAGGCGCTTGCGGCGGCCCGGGAATCCTCCTTGGCGGCGCGGGCTTCCTTCAGGCGGGCGATTTCCCGCTCCAGGATGGCGATGCGCTCATCGATCTCGCTGATCGAGACGGCGGAAAGATCCTGCCCGACCTCCAGTCCGGCAGGGCTCAGACGCGGCAGATCCTCAGTCAGGGGGTCGAAAGCCATGGCATCCTCCTCTGAACCGGCACAAGGTAGAGCGGCGGCCTCCCGTTGCCAACGGTTTCCCGCCGGCGCGGGGAGCACGCATCTTGAGCCCTTGAGGATTGGTCCTCCCCGGGGACACGCCCGAGGGCTTTCGGCTCCCGGCCCTGGGCCGCAGCTTGTCAAAGACCCGGCTGGCGTGGCATCCGGCTGTCCGACCGACAGGAGATCCCATGAGCCCCCTCCCCGCTACCATGCGTGCCGTCATCGCCGCCGCGAAGGGCGGACCCGAGGTTCTGGAGATCGTCGAACGGCCGGTGCCGCAGCCCCGGGAAGGCGAGGTGCTGGTCCGGATCGCGGCCGCGGGGGTGAACCGGCCGGATGTGGTGCAGCGCCAGGGCCATTACCCGCCGCCGCCCGGCGCTCCGGACATCCTAGGCCTGGAGATTGCGGGCGAGGTGGTGGCGGCGGGGCCGGGAGCCAGCCGGTTCCAGGTCGGTTCCCCCGTGATGGCTCTCGTGGCGGGCGGGGGCTATGCCGAATATGCCGCGGTGCACGAGTCCAATGCCCTGCCCATACCGGCAGGCCTCTCGATGACGGAGGCCGCCGCCGTGCCGGAGACGTATTTCACGGTCTGGACCAACGTGTTCGAGCGCGGGCGGCTCCAGGCCGGCGAAGCGTTCCTGGTCCATGGCGGCACGTCCGGGATCGGGACGACCGCGATCCAGCTCGCCAAGGCCTTCGGGGCGCGGGTGATCGCGACGGCCGGCAGCGCCGAGAAGTGCGACGCCTGCCTGACGCTCGGAGCCGACCTCGCGATCAACTACCGGGAGGCCGACTTCGTGCAGGGGGTCAAGGCCGTCACGGAAGGCAAGGGCGCCGATGTGATCCTCGACATGGTGGGCGGCTCCTACATCCAGCGGAACTATGAGGCGGCGGCGCAGGACGGACGCATCGTCCAGATTGCCTTCATGCAGGGCGGCAAGGCCGAGGTGGACTTCCGCCGCCTGATGATGAAGCGGCTCACCCACACGGGCTCGACGCTCCGCGCCCGCTCGGTTGCCGAGAAGGCTTCCATCGCGCGCGCGCTCGAGGAGCGGGTGCTGCCCCTGCTCGCCGAGGGCCGCTGCCGGCCGGTGATGGATTCCACGTTCCCCCTCGATGAGGTTCAGGCCGCCCACGCTCGGATGGACGGCGGCGAGCATATCGGGAAGATCGTTCTGACGCTCTGAGGCGGCCGGCCCGATCGGAAGGCGCAGGAACGGACCGGCTGCCACCCCGCTCCGGGCCCGACCGCAGGCGCTATTTGCAACGCCGGGCCAGGCTCCCTATAATCGGCGTGTTTCCCTCACATGGTGAGATGAGATGCTCCGGCTCCCGCCGGGCCGGAGCGCAAGAGAATTTTGCCTGCGTGGTGCCGTTCCGTTGCGCCCGCAACCCCTCAAGGAGGATTGCATGTCCCAGGGACCGTTGATGCCCAAGGCCACGGCCGTGTGGCTGGTCGAGAACACGTCGCTGTCGTTTGATCAGATCGCCGATTTCTGCAAGCTTCACCCGCTCGAGGTGAAGGGCATCGCCGACGGCGAAGTGGCGGCCGGCATCAAGGGAATGGACCCCGTGGCGAGCGGGCAGCTCACCCGCGAGGAGATCGAGCGGGCGCAGTCGAACCCGGATTACCGTCTCAAGATGGCGGTCTCCAAGGTCAAGCTGCCGGAGATGAAGAGCACCAAGAAGGGCCCGCGCTACACCCCCGTGTCCCGCCGCCAGGACCGCCCGAACGCCATCCTCTGGCTCCTGCGCAATCACCCGGAGCTCAAGGACGCGCAGATCATGCGCCTCGTGGGCACCACCAAGACCACGATCCAGCAGATCCGCGAGCGCACCCACTGGAACTCCAGCAGCCTCTCGCCGATGGACCCGGTGACGCTCGGCCTCTGCTCGCAGATGGACCTCGATTTCGAGGTGCAACGCTCCGCAAAGGACCGGCCGCAGGTCGAGCCGCAGGATACCGGCGCCACCCTGATGCCCGCCGAGGTCACCACCGCGCCGGAGCCCGAGTACGAGCCCTTCCCGGACCGCACCCCGCCGCGCCCGGCGCGGGAGGAGACCATCGACGTCGATTCCGTCTTCGCGAAGCTGAAGCAGCTCAGGCGGAACGACGAGGACGAGGAGTAATGTAAAAAGAGAAGGCCCGGTCAATGCCGGGCCTTCTCTTTATTGGGCGATAAGGGAAAGTCCCAAAATCTCATTTACTGAGTATGGATCGGGTGAGAAGACGATCCTTTCACTAGGTTTATGCTGTGCGTGCAATCACTTTGATTGACGTAGCTTTCGCTGCTTCGCGCAATGGCCTTGCCATTCACAGCATAATAGACCCAATACCATTGACCTCTCTCATCCTTGCGTTGGATGTAGCAGGGATACGTGACTACAGCCATTGTTGCTCCGTTTAAGCGTGGGGACATGCAACCCCGATAGGTTGCATGTCTGGTTTATACACGTATTAGGGGAAATACGAAAGGACACAACCCGCGGCGTTCCACAGTCTCGGGCACCCTCATCCTGAGAGGCCCCTCCCCTTCAGGGCCTGCCCGATCTCGTCGAGGATGGCGGGGTCGTCGATCGTCGCCGGCATCGACCATGCTTCTCCGTCGGCGATCTTCTTCATGGTGCCGCGGAGGATCTTGCCCGAACGCGTCTTCGGCAGCCGACCGACCGTGACGGCGAGCTTGAAGGCCGCGACTGGCCCGATCCTGTCGCGCACGAGCGCGACGAGCTCGCGTTCGACCTCGTCGGGACGCTGGCCGACGCCGGCCTTGAGCACCACGAAGCCGCAGGGCACCTCGCCCTTGAGCTCGTCCTTGACGCCGATCACGGCACATTCGGCGACAGCCGGGTGCGAGGCCAGCACCTCCTCCATCCCGCCGGTGGACAGTCGGTGGCCCGCGACGTTGATGATGTCGTCCGTGCGGCCCATGACGTAGACATATCCGTCCTGGTCGAGGAAGCCCGCATCCGAGGTGTTGTAGTAACCGGGATAGGTCGTGAGGTAGCTCTCGCGGAAGCGTTCGTCCGCGTTCCATAGCGTCGGCAGGCAGCCGGGAGGCAGCGGAAGCCGGATCGCGATCGTCCCCATCACGTCCACAGCGACGGGCCGGCCGCCCTCGTCGAGGATCTGCACGTCGTATCCAGGCATCGGCACGGTCGGAGACCCGTGCTTCACGGGAAGCGCGCCGAGGCCCATCGGATTGCCGGCGATCGCCCAGCCGGTTTCGGTCTGCCACCAATGGTCGATCACGGGCACGCCCAGCAAGGCTTCCGCCCATCGCACCGTGTCGGGATCGGCGCGCTCGCCCGCGAGGAAGAGGGTCCGGAACCGTGACAGATCCCGCCCTTTCAGAAGCTCCCCGCCCGGGTCCTCCTTCTTGATCGCCCGGAAGGCCGTCGGCGCGGTGAAGAGCGCCACGGCCCCGTGCTCCGCGACGACCCGCCAGAATGCGCCGGCATCCGGAGTGCCGACGGGCTTGCCTTCGTAGAGGATCGTGGTGCAGCCGTGCAGGAGCGGCCCGTAGACGATGTAGGAATGGCCCACGACCCAGCCGACGTCGGAAGCGCACCAATAGACCTCGCCCGGCTCGATCCCGTAGAGGCCGTGCATCGACCACTTGAGCGCGACGATGTAGCCGCCGGTGTCGCGCACGACGCCCTTCGGCCGGCCCGTGGTCCCGGAGGTGTAGAGAATGTAGAGAGGATCCGTCGCGGCGACCGGAACGCACTCGGCCCGGCTCCCCGCCACCTTCGCGGCAGCGACCGTATCGGCCCAGTCGAGGTCGCGGCCCTCTTTCAGCGTTGCCGCGGCCTGCGGCCTCTGGATGACCAGGCACGTCGCGGGCTTGTGGGAAGCCAGGTCGATCGCCTCGTCGAGGAGCGGCTTATAGGCCACGACCTTGGCGCCCTCGATCCCGCAGGAGGCCGACAGGACCGCGACCGGTTTCGCGTCATCGATGCGGGTCGCGAGCTCCTTCGCGGCAAACCCCCCGAACACGACGGAATGCACGGCACCGATGCGGGCGCAGGCCAGCATCGCGATCACGGCTTCGGGGATCATCGGCATGTAGAGGATGACCCGATCGCCCTTGCCGACGCCGAGGTCCCGGAGCACCGCCCCGAGGGTCGCGACCTCGTCCTGCAGCTCGCGATAGGTGATGGTGCGTTTCGTGCCGGTGACGGGGCTGTCGTAGCGGATCGCATCCTGGTCGGCCCGCCCGCCGGCGACATGCCGGTCGACCGCATTGTGGCAGGCGTTGCAGACCGCGCCCGTGAACCAGCGGCCATAGACCCCGGCATCCGGATCGAACACCCTTTCGGCCGGCTTGAACCAGTCGATGTCGCGGGCGGCTTCGGCCCAGAAGCCTTCCGGATCGGCTTTGGCACGCGCGTAGACCGCGCGGTAGCGGCTGCCGGGACCGTCGTTCCTGGCGCTGGCCTGTGCACTCATGGCGTTCCCTCATGTTCTTCCGACATCGATTTTAGCATGGGATCGGCTCTTCCAGCGTGGTAGCAACCCGGCGCGCCGCGGTCAGCGGCAATTTTCGGTGTGCCGACCGTCCCTGCAGCATCCATGATCGCCGAGCTCTCCTCTGCGTCCTCGATCTGCGGCAAGGCCGGCGCCAGTCTGCGCTCCACTGAACCATGATCACCGAGCCCCTCTTTTATGTCGCCGCGACCCCAGCGGTCATCCTCCTTGGGCTGTCCAAGGGCGGGTTTTCGGGCGTCGGCATGCTGGCGCTGCCCCTGATGGCCCTGTTCATCTCACCCGTGCAGGCGGCGGCCATCACGCTTCCGATCCTCATGGTGCAGGATGTGGTGAGCGTCTGGGCGTTCAGGCGCTCGTGGAGCATGCGCAATCTCGTGATTCTGCTGTCGGGTGCGATCGTTGGCATCATGCTCGGCTATTTCCTGGCCGCGCAGGTCTCGGACGCAGCCGTCAAGCTCACGGTCGGAGCGATCTCGATCGCCTTCGCGGTCCGGCGCCTCATCCTGGAGCGGGGCCGGACCGAGGTGGCGCCGGCGCCGGCGGACGTGACACGCGGGCTGTTCTGGGGCCTGATCACCGGATTCACCAGCATGATCGCCCATGCGGGCGGGCCGCCGTTCCAGATCTACGTCCTGCCCCAGCGCCTGAACCGGGAGGTGTTCGTGGGCACGGGCGCGATCCTCTTCGGGTTGATCAACTGGCTCAAGGTCCCGCCCTATTACGCGCTCGGCCAATTCACGCACGAGAATCTCGCGACCTCCTTCGTGCTGTTCCCGCTGGCCATCGCCTCGACCTGGGCTGGGGTGTGGCTCGTGCGGCGCGTGCCGGCCGAGCGGTTCTACACCCTGATCTATCTCCTGCTCATCGCGGTCGGCCTGAAGCTCGCCTATGACGGGGCCGTGGCGGTCCTCTGACGGGCCGCGCCGCACGCCCGCGCAAGATCCAGGCCCGACGCGGAAGCCCGTTGCATTCCCCTGCGACGGGCCATTACCGTCACGGCAATCCATGAGGCCCGAGGGACCGCGCATGAAGCGCACAGCCTACGACACCGATCTCGACAAAAGCGCGGCCAATTACCAGCCGCTCACGCCCCTCACCTATCTCGAGCGCGCCGCGAGCGTCTTTCCGGACCACACGGCCATCATCCACGGCCCGCTCCGGCGGAACTACCGCGACTTCTATGCCCGTTCCCGGCGCCTCGCCTCGGCCCTCGCGAAGCGCGGCATCGGGCGGGGCGACACGGTCGCCGTGATGCTCGCCAATACGCCGGCGATGCTCGAATGCCATTACGGCGTGCCGATGACGGGCGCCGTGCTCAACACCCTCAACACCCGGTTGGACGCGGCCGTCATCGCCTTCTCGCTCGATCACGGCGAGGCCAAGGTGCTGATCACCGACCGCGAGTTCTCCAGGACCGTCCGGCGGGCGCTCGAGCTCGCAACGGTGAAGCCCCTCGTCATCGACTACGACGACCCGGAGTTCTCGGGCGCGGGCGAGCGCCTGGGCGAAACCGAGTATGAGGCGTTCCTCGCCGACGGCGACCCGGATTTCGCGTGGTCCCTGCCCGACGACGAGTGGGACGCGATCACCCTCAACTACACCTCCGGGACCACGGGCGACCCGAAGGGCGTGGTCTACCACCACCGGGGGGCCTATCTCCTCGCCATGGGGAACATCGTGACCGGAGGCATGGGCAAGCACCCGGTGTACCTCTGGACCCTTCCCATGTTCCACTGCAACGGCTGGTGCTTCCCCTGGTCGATCTCGGTCGTGGCCGGGACCCATGTGTGCCTGCGTCAGGTGCGGGCCAAGGCGATGTACGACGCGCTCGCGGATCACGGCGTCACGCACCTGTGCGGGGCGCCCATCGTGATGTCGACGCTCCTCAACGCTCCCGCGTCGGAGAAGCGCCCCCTGCCCCATGTGGTGCAGTTCTTCACCGCGGCCGCGCCTCCCCCGGAGGCGGTGCTCGCCGCCATGAAGGAGGCGGGCTTCGACGTGACCCACCTCTATGGCCTGACGGAGGTCTACGGCCCGGCCGTGGTCAATGACTGGCATCGCGAGTGGGACGACCTCCCGCCCGCGGAGTACGCCGCCAAGAAGGCGCGCCAGGGCGTGCGCTATCCCGTGCTGGAGGCCCTCGACGTGCTGAGCCCGGAGACGATGGCGCCGGTGCCGGCCGACGGGGAGACCCTGGGCGAGGTCATGTTCCGCGGCAACGTGGTCATGAAGGGATACCTCAAGAACCCTTCGGCGACGGCCGCTGCGTTTGCCGGCGGATGGTTCCATTCCGGGGACCTCGGCGTGAAATACCCGGATGGCTATGTGCAGCTGAAGGACCGCTCCAAGGACATCATCATCTCGGGGGGCGAGAACATCTCCTCGATCGAGGTCGAGGATGCGCTCTACAAGCACCCGGCCGTTCAGGCTGCGGCCGTGGTCGCGAAGCCCGACGAGAAATGGGGCGAGACGCCCTGCGCCTTCGTGGAGCTGAAACCGTCCGAGATGGTCTCGGCCGAGGAGCTCGTGGCCTGGTGCCGTCAGCACCTGGCCGCTTACAAATGTCCGAGGACGGTGGTGTTCACCGAACTGCCGAAGACGTCGACCGGCAAGATCCAGAAGTTCCGCCTGCGTGAGATGGCGCGGGAACTGTAGACCTCGGGGCAGCTCGGCCTACCCGCCCCCTGTCGAGAGCGCCGCCGGCATCAACGGAAAAGCCGCCGCCCCGGTGGTGAAGCGACGGCCTTGCGGTGGGGTTTCGACCGTGATCCGGGTCAGTGCACCACGCGCGTATTCGCCCCCTTCAGCTGACTGATCTGGTCTTTCAGCTGAAGTTTCTTCCTTTTAAGCTCTGCGAGTCTGAGGTCACTGATGGATGGATGGGCCAAGGCCTCTTGGATTTCGCGCTCCAGGGCCTGGTGCTTCCGTTCGAGTTCCGTCAGGTGATTCTGCAGAGGCATATGTCGGTCCCTCCTGTTCGATTGTCCGACCAAAGGATTATGCCATAGGGAGAACCCTGAGTCGAAACCAATCGATGCTGCGGCGCGGCATCGGCTAAGCTTGCAGCGCTTGCCCTAATCGGGGCGCGCGCGCATAATTTCCCTGCTCTTACTCCGTGATTGCCGCGATACGCGGGAGCCCCCAGCGTGGATTTTGCCCCGGACGATACCGCCGAGCTTGAAGCCCAGCTCGCTCGGTTGAAGCAGGAACATCGTGACCTCGATACAGCCATCGAGGCCTTGGAGCGGATGGTGGCGGGGGATCAGCTCCAGATCCAGCGCCTCAAGAAGCGCAAGCTCGCGCTCAAGGACCAGATCAACCGCCTCGAGGACCAGCTGACGCCCGACATCATCGCGTGAGCGGTGCGTTTGTGCGCTGCGAGATCCCTGGCCCTGAGGCCGCCGCCTGTCTGATTCCTGTGGATGAAGCCGCCCCGTGGGATCCCGCCTTGCGGGGGAACGGCCCGTTCGGTATTGCCGCATGACCCTCGCTGATCCCGGAGCCTCCATGGCCAAGCCCATCTCCGGCGCCGTCCCGGTTGCCATCATCATGGGCAGCCAGTCCGACTGGGCCACAATGCGCCATGCGGCCGAGACGCTGGACGCGCTCCAGGTCGCATACGATGCCCGCATCGTTTCGGCCCACCGCACGCCCGACCGGCTCGTGGACTTCGCCAAGGGGGCCCGGGACGCCGGTTTCCAGGTCGTGATCGCAGGAGCCGGCGGGGCCGCGCATCTGCCCGGCATGACGGCCGCGATGACGCCGCTGCCGGTGTTCGGTGTCCCGGTGGAGTCCAAGGCGCTGTCGGGTCAGGACAGTCTGCTCTCCATCGTGCAGATGCCGGCCGGAGTCCCGGTGGGCACGCTCGCGATCGGCCGGGCCGGGGCGGTGAATGCCGCCCTCCTCGCCGCCGCTGTTCTGGCGCTGCACGACGACGGCCTGCGCGACCGCCTCGACGCCTGGCGGGCACGCCAGTCCGAGGGCGTCGCCGAGCGACCGGTGCACGAGGGCTGACCATGCTGCAGCCAGGACAGATTCTCGGGATCCTCGGCGGCGGCCAGCTCGGGCGGATGCTGGCGCTCGCCGCCGCCCCACTCGGACTGCGGGTGCATGTCTTCTCGCCCGATGCCGACAGCCCCGCGTTCGACGTCGCCGCCGCGCGCACGGTTGCGGCCTACGAGGACGAGGCTGCGCTGATGCGCTTCGCCGAATCCGTCGATCTCGTGACCTTCGAATTCGAGAACGTCCCCGGTCGCACCGCGGAAATCGTGGGCGCGCGGGCGCCGCTCCATCCCAACCCCCGGGCCTTGGCGACCACGCAGGACCGGCTGGTCGAGAAGTCCTTTGTCAGCGACATCGGCATTGCGACCGCTCCCTTCAGGGAAGTGTCCAGCGAATCGGATCTGGTGCGCGCCCTCAGTTCGCTCGGACGCCCCGCGGTGCTGAAGACCCGGCGCTTCGGCTATGACGGCAAGGGTCAGGTGCTCGTGCGGGACGGTGACGATCCGGCCCGGGCCTGGGCGGCGGTTGCGGGCGCCCCCTGCATCCTGGAGGGCTTCGTCCCCTTCGAGCGCGAGGTCTCCGTCGTGGCCGCGCGGACGCCGGAAGGCGCCTTCGCGGCCTATGACCTGTGCGCCAACGAGCACCGCTCGCACATCCTCGACATCACGCGCGTACCGGCCGGAGTCTCGCAGGCCACGGAAGAGGCCGCCTTCGCGATCGCCCGTCGTATCGCGGATGCCCTCGATTATGCGGGCGTGCTCGCGGTCGAGATGTTCCTCGTCCGCGAGGGGAGCGAGGAGCGCCTGGTCGTCAACGAGATCGCGCCGCGCGTCCACAATTCCGGGCACTGGACCATCGAGGGGGCGGAGACGTCCCAGTTCGAGCAGCATGTCCGCGCCGTTTGCGGCTGGGCCCTCGGCTCCACCCGGCGCCGTGGGCGGGCCGAGATGCGCAACCTCATCGGCGATGACGTGACGGACTGGCCGCGGATCCTCGCCGAACCCGGCGCCCACCTCCACCTCTACGGCAAGGCCGAGGCCCGGCCAGGGCGGAAGATGGGCCACGTGACTCGCGTGACGCCTGAAGAAGCCTAGGCGCTCCGCCGCTGGATAGTCGGACGTGCGTCGGAACCTCGGCTTGTATTGCGAGTTCTACCCAATAGGCCGGAGTTTCGTAGTGAGCCAGCCTGGACAACCCGGGCCTGTTCTGCTACCCACCCCGCCAGAGTAGAGGTGCGGGTTCCGCGCCTCCTTTCGTTTTAGGCAACGCAATCAGCTGTTATACGAGGAAAACGCGTGCAGGTTCTTGTCCGGGACAACAATGTCGATCAGGCGCTCCGCGTCCTGAAGAAGAAGATGCAGCGGGAAGGCGTCTTCCGCGAGATGAAGCTCCGCGGCCACTACGAGAAGCCCTCGGAGAAGAAGGCTCGCGAGAAGGCGGAAGCCGTGCGCCGGGCTCGGAAGCTGATCCGCAAGCGGATGCAGCGCGAGGGTCTGCTGCCCTCGAAGCCGCGCCCTGCAGTCGCGGCGGGCCGTCCCGCTCGCTAAAGGGTCCCAACCGGGACTCTTCATCTCAGAATTTCGGGTCAGCGTTCGGCGAAAGCGGAGCGCTGATTTCGCTTGTGCATCTTCCGGTCGAATGTCGATCGGCGGATCGCGTGGCGCCGACAGTTCATCAAGGTCGATCTGTCGTCGGATGAGACTCTCCCCGGACTGGGAGGAGAGGCGGAGAACCGAACCAGGAGCGGTCGTCGGCCGACAATCGGATCGAGGATCCGTTTTGCAGCCAACCTCTTGCAGACCAACCTTGTCTGGACGCTGGACCTCTGGCCAGCAGGCCGCGCGATGCCAGATGCGGAGAATGCCCGCATCCCAGGCGACCTATGCTCCTCCTGGAATCGCTTCCAGCCGGGTGCGGTTCAGCGGACACGATCCACGACAGCGAACCACATCGACAGCAGCGGGCGGACACGCCTCAGGGTCCGGCGATTCGCTCTGCGTGACCAGGTGTAACGGTCCAAAGCCCGCCATACCTGCTTCCGGAGTGTGCGCTTGATCCGTGCCATGCCCACCAACGTTGGTGCCGCGGGTCTGTGTTTCAAGGCTGGCCGGAGGGGCGAGCGTCTCAAGCAGATGGCTCGACCGTATCGAGCATAGCCGAACCATCCAGGCGATCCCCTCTCCGCTGTTCGCAGACCACAAAATCCCGGAGCTGCGACCGCTTGTCCACGCAACCGTGGCATTACACCTGGGTTGTCTCACCAAAGCCGAGGAGGCCCCCATGGACGCCGCAGCAGTCTGGATCATGGCCAGCGCACTCGTATTCGCCTGCGGGATGATCGCTGTCGGCAGGGTATGGCGCTGAGGGTGCGAGTGGGATCGCCACTCGCCCAGGCTGAATCATATGGTGGCATGGGTCGGGGTTCCGGGCCGAACTGATCCGGCCCCGGAGCCATGCCGGCCGGCTGGACCGCCGGCGCTTCCGCACGCCCGGTTGCCCCTGAAGCGCGGAAAGCACCCGTCCGCATCGACCCGATGAGCGCCGACCGATCCGCCGAGCGTCCAGGTCGGCCCGATGCTGTATGCTGCCGTACAGCGGCGCCTCCCGGGTGCGTCAATTCAGGACGCGGCCAAAGTTGTCGGTCATGTTAAGGAGCGGGTTACGGTCGAGGTCTATGACATCGACCCATTGGAAGCTGCCCGGCGGTTCCATCGATCTCGGCTCCAGGGTCGGGATCGGCGAGGAACGGCCTAGGATTTTGGGTCCGGGAGCAATGGAGCCGCCCCTTGCTGGATCAAGGGCTTAGAGGGGACGCTTTTAAGCTCCCCGCTGAGTGTGGCTGGAATCCCCTCCCGCTCCTGTGGACGGAGATACGCGTGTTGGCCCTATTGATTCGTCAGGTTGCCCCTTTTGCCCTGCTGGCCGTCGGCCTCGCGGGTTGCGAAACCACAGGCCGCGCGACTGCGCCGGTGCAATCGGTCGCCGTCGTTGAGGACGACGCCGCCGGAACCAGCAAGATCAACATCGCCTCTCTCACCGAGGTGATCCAGCGCAACCCGGCAGACCCCAGCGCCTACAACACCCGCGGCGCTGCGCAAGCACGCGTCGGGCGCTACCAGGAGGCCATCGCCGACTTCACCAAGGCGATCCAGATCGACCCCAATTATGCTCCGGCCTATACGAACCGGGCCTTGGCGCTGCGGCAGACGAACCGCAACGATCAGGCGCTCGCCGATTTCAGTCGCGCTATCGAGTCCGATCCCAATTATGGCGCCGCCTATATCGGGCGGGCCAACCTGTTGCGCGTGCAGAACAACTTCGATGCCGCGCTCGCGGACCTGGAAGTCGCCGTGCGCCTGACCCCGGAATCGGCGGAAGCGCTGCATGCCCGCGGGCTCGTGCACCAGCGCATGAGCAACCATCGTCAGGCGATCCTGGATTTCGATGCCGCGATCGACCGGAACCCCTTCGTGGCCGCACCCTATTCGGCCCGCGGCCAGAGCCTCGTCGAGGTCGGCGAATTCGACAAGGCGATCGAGGACTTCAACGCAGCCCTCAACGTCAACAACAAGCTCGGCGAAGCCTGGGCCTGGCGCGGCGTGGCCTTCGAGCGCAAGGGCGACCGTGCACAGGCTGCGGAGAGCTACCAGCGCGCGCTCACGACCGAGCCCGGCAACGTCATTGCCAAGCAGGGTCAGTCGCGGGTCGGCGGTTCGGGACGCGCCGCCGGCGGCAGCGGCGGCATCGGCGGGTTTTTCCGGGGCTGAGCCCGCATCCGTTCCGATCGAGCTCTTTGACCGCTTTGATCGGCGTCTCGTGTTCGATCGGCAGATGCCGAGTCCGCATCCGCTTCAATCGAGCGCTTTGACCAGCATCGACACGTAGGGGTCGAAGCCGAAGGCTCGGTAGGTGCGCTCCGCCCGCGCGTTTGCGGCGAGGACGCCGATGGTGAGGCGCTTGAGCCCCGCCGCGCGGGTCAGCCGCTCGGCCTCCGTCAGCAGCATCTGCCCGACCCCGCGCCCGCGCCATTCCTCCTGGACCACGAGGTCCGTGACCGTGCCGTGGCGGCGCACGTCGTCCGTCACGTAGGCCGCATCCTCGTCGAGGCTGAAGCCCATGGCGGCGACGATCACGCCATCGGCCTCGGCCAGAACGATGCGCCCGTTGCGCTTTGAGAGACGCTGCTGGAGTTCGTCGTAATAGGCCGCCGCCGCGGGGCGCTCGTGCTTGCGGTCCCCCGTGAGGCCTGCCTCGAAGACGTTGAGGATATGGATCAGGTCGATCACCGCCTCCCGGTCCCGGGGCAGCGCGGTGCGCAGGCGGATGGCACTCATCGGGCTCCTCTCGCGTGACCCGTCTCCAGGTATCACGGCCGGGCCTCGGCCTGGGGCGGCTGGTCCCGTAGTCCGGCCTCGATCTCGGCCAGGAAGGAATCGACGGCAGCGAGCCCTCCGCTCTCGAGCACCCGCGTGTGCCCGACGCCTGGGAGGCGGAGGAAGCGCTTCGGCTCGGGTGCGGCCGCGAACAGGCGCTCTCCGAACGCAAACGGCACGACCCGGTCCTGGTCGCCGTGCATGACGAGGATCGGCGCCTTGACCCGGTCGATGATCTCGACGGAGCGGTACTGGTCGTGCATCAGCCAGGAGACCGGCACGTACCAATACAGGCCAGCGGCGACCTCGGCGGTCGAGGTGTAGGGCGCGTCCAGGATGAGGCCGCCGACCGAGCGCTCGGTGGCGAGCCGCACCGCGACGCCCGTGCCGAGCGATTCGCCGTAGAGCACGATCCGGTTCGGCTCGACGGAGCGCGCCGCGAAGTCGTAGGCCGCCCGCGCATCGACCCGCAGGCCGTCCTCGGTGGGCGCTCCCGTGGAGCCGGAATAGCCGCGATAGCTGACGAGCAGGACGCCGCGGCCCTTGCCAGAGAGGGCCTCGACGCGCGAGCGGCGGTTGCGCAGCGAACCGCCGTTGCCGTGGAAATAGACGACGACCGCCCGCCCAGGCTCTGGCGGCTTCCACCAACCGACGAGGCGCTCGTTGTCCGGCGTCGCGAGTGTGATGTCGCTGAAGCCTGCGAGATTGGCCTCGGCCACGGAGAGTGGGCGCTCGCGGCCGGCGCCGGGATAGAGCAGGCTACGCTGCCCGAAAAACAGGGCCACGAGCACGCCCGCATAGAGCACGACGAGAGCGAGGGCGAGGCCCTTGAGGAGGCGCTTCATGGCTTGGGGTTCCCGCGGCCGACCGGGCTGGGCCGGTGCGGAGCCGCGGGATGGGAATGGCCGGCCGTCAGAGGTTCTTGACGATCTCGTCGACGACCTTCTTGGCGTCGCCGAAGAGCATCATCGTGTTGTCGCGGAAGAACAGCTCGTTCTCGACGCCGGCATAGCCCGAGCCCATGCCGCGCTTGATGAACAGCACGGTCTTGGCCTTCTCGACGTCGAGGATCGGCATGCCGTAGATCGGCGAGGCCGTGTCGGTTTTCGCGGCCGGGTTCGTGACGTCGTTGGCGCCGATCACGAAGGCCACGTCGGCCTGGGCGAACTCGCCGTTGATGTCCTCGAGCTCGAACACCTCGTCGTACGGAACGCTGGCTTCCGCGAGCAGCACGTTCATGTGGCCCGGCATGCGGCCCGCCACAGGGTGGATCGCGTACTTGACCTCGACGCCCTCCTTCTTGAGGAGGTCCGCCATCTCGCGCAGCGTATGCTGGGCCTGCGCGACCGCCATGCCGTAGCCCGGCACGATGATGACCTTCTCGGCGTTCTTCATGATGAAGGCGGCATCGTCCGCGGAGCCCTGCTTCACGGGCCGGGACTCGACCGCGCCGCCGGCCGCGGCCGAGGTCTCGCCGCCGAAGCCGCCGAGGATGACCGAGATGAAGCTCCGGTTCATCGCCTTGCACATGATGTAGGACAGGATCGCGCCCGACGAGCCCACGAGAGCGCCCGTCACGATGAGCGCAAGGTTGCCCAGGGTGAAGCCGATACCGGCCGCCGCCCACCCCGAATAGGAGTTCAGCATCGAGACCACGACCGGCATGTCGGCGCCGCCGATCGGGATGATGAGCGTCACCCCGAGCACGAACGAGACCAGAACGATCAGCCAGAACGCCGCCCGGCTCTCGGTGCCGATGAAGGCGACCATCAGGACCACGAGCAGCAGCCCCAAGCCGATGTTCAGGAGATGGCGCTGCGGCAGCATGATCGGCTTGCCCGACATGCGGCCGTCGAGCTTGAGGAACGCGATCACCGAGCCCGTGAAGGTGAGCGCGCCGATCGCGACGCCGAGGCCCATCTCGAAGAGCGAACCGCCCTTGATGGTCCCGATGCCGCCGATCCCGAAGGCCTGGGGCGCGTAAAGCGCGGCTGCAGCCACGAAGACGGCCGCGAGACCGACGCCCGAATGGAAGGCCGCCACCAGCTGGGGCATCGCCGTCATGGGGACGCGCTTGGCCACCACCGCGCCGATGCCGCCGCCGATCGCGAGGCCCAGCACCACGAGGCCCCAGCCGCCGGCCCCGTTCGGAGCCGTGAAGGCAAGCGTGGTCAGGATGGCGAGCGCCATGCCGGCCATTCCGAACAGGTTGCCCTGTCGGGACGTGGTCGGGTGCGACAGGCCCCGGAGGGCTAGGATGAAGAACACACCGGCGACGAGGTAGAGAAGGTTGGAGATGTTCTGGGACATCGAGCTCAAGCCTTCTTCTTGTACATCGCGAGCATGCGCTCGGTGACGAGGAACCCGCCGAAGATGTTGATGCCGGCCAGCACCAGAGCGATGAAGCCGAAGACGCGGGCGAGCCCGGTTCCCTCGGCCGTCAGCGGCACGCCGACGGCGAGCAGGGCGCCCACCACGATGACGGAGGAGATCGCGTTGGTGACCGACATCAGCGGCGTGTGGAGCGCCGGGGTCACCGACCAGACCACGTAATAGCCCACGAAGATTGCCAGGACGAAGATCGCGAGGCGGAAGACGGTCGGATCGACCGCGCCGTGGGTCGAGACCGAGACTACGTTGGCGATCTGGTCCGCGATGGCCTGGGCCGAGTCGGCGGCGCGCTGGGCCGCCTCGGCGGCGGCGCGGGATTGCTGGAGGGCCTGTTCAGGGGTCAGGGATGTCATGAATGCGTCCCTCTCACGCGGTCGGCGCGGCGGCCGCTTCGGCCGGCTTGAAGTTCGGATGGACGACGGCGCCATCCCGGGTCAGGTTCGTGGCCTTCACGAGTTCGTCGTCCCACTTCACGGCGAGTTCTTTAGTTCCCTTGTCGATGAGGGTCTCCACGAAGGCGTAGAGGTTCTTGGCGTAGAGGGCCGAGGCCGAGGCCGCGAGGCGGCCCGGGACGTTGAGGTGGCCGACGATCTTGACGCCGTTGTGGGTCACGGTCTCGCCGGCTTTGCTGAGCTCCACGTTGCCGCCGCGCTCGACCGCGAGGTCCACCAGCACCGAGCCCGGTTTCATGCTCTCCACCATCTGGCGCGTGACGAGACGGGGCGCGGGCCGGCCGGGGATCAGCGCGGTCGTGATCACGATGTCCTGCTTGGCGATGTGGGAAGCCACGAGATCGGCCTGCTTGGCGCGGTACTCCGCCGACATCTCCTTGGCGTAGCCGCCGGCGGTCTCGGCCTGCTTGAACTCCTCGTCCTCGACCGCGATGAACTTGGCGCCGAGGGATTCGACCTGCTCCTTGGCGGCCGGGCGCACGTCCGTGGCGGTCACGACGGCGCCGAGGCGCCGTGCGGTCGCGATGGCCTGGAGGCCCGCCACGCCCGCTCCCATGATGAAGGCACGGGCGGCCGGAATGGTACCGGCGGCCGTCATCATCATCGGCATGGCGCGGCCATACTCGGCGGCAGCGTCGATGACGGCCCGGTAGCCGGCGAGGTTGGCCTGCGACGAAAGCACGTCCATGACCTGGGCGCGCGTGATGCGCGGCATCAGCTCCATCGCGAAGGTGGTGACGCCGGCGTCCGCCAGACCCTTCAGGGCCGCCTCCTGCCCGTAGGGATCCATGATGGCGACCACCAGGGCTCCGGGCTTGGCGCCCTGGAGGCTCCCGGGATCGGGCCGGCGGACTGCGACGATCACGTCGGCGTCCTTGACCGCTTCGGCGGCACTCGGCGCGATGGTGGCGCCCGCGGCCTCGAACTCGGCGTCGGGAATGCCCGAGGTCGCGCCGGCCCCGGCCTGCACGGCGACGTCGGCGCCGAGAGACTTGTATTTCTTCACGGTCTCGGGCGTCGCCGCTACGCGGGTCTCCACCCGATCCGTCTCGGACAGAACACAGATCCGCATGCGGCCCCCTGCTTTCCAGCGCCCTCACGGCGCTCCGAACGTTCGCCAGATCACTTGATTGTCCCGGAGCCGCAAGGGCGCCTCCGCCCGGCCGGCCGCCGGACTCGTGGCATACCATATGCCACGCAGGGGTGGAAGCAATGGCGCAGCTGAGCCCAGCCGCGCCACCGGTCTAGTACAGGATGAGCATCAGGATGAGGAGTACGCCGACCGCCGCCGGCGCCCGCCAGCCGATGGCGGGCGACATGGCGCCGATCACGCCCGCCACAGCCGAGAGGATGACGCCGAGAACGGCCGACAGCCATGCGTGCTTGACGCCGCCGACCGCCAGCGCGAGCACCCAGCACAGCACGATGCCGGTGCCGACCTCAGCAAAGCGAACGAAGCCCTGGTAAGTCGCCTCGTGCGCCGGTCCGTCCATGTCCGGGCTGTAGCCCCCATGCGGTGCATGTTTTGTGTCGGCCATGATTAGGTCCTGGTTCCACATTGGTTCTTAGCGCCGCGTTTAGCGCATGCGGCGGGGCGCCGCAATCGGTTCGGGCTGCCGAAGGCGACAAGTTTAGGACATGCCTCGGATGCCGGCAGCGCGGCCCTCCCGGCTTTCGCGGCGGCAGGACGGCGGGTCATGCTCAGTCCCGGACCGGGGGAAGCCCCGCCTGCGACAGCGCCTCGCCCTGGCATTTCGCGAGGTCGGCAAGCGAAAACCGCTCGATTTCGGCCTCGAACAGGCGGTGATAGTTCAGTTCCGCCCGCAGGTGCAGGAACACGGCCCCGAGACCCACCGCCGCCCGGTCCATGAACACGAACTCGCGCGGCACCGTCACGGGCCCCTTCTCCTTGAGGGCCCTGTGGACCTCGAACGCTTGGCGGCGGCCGTATTCCCCGGGCTCGACGCCGTCGGCGACCGTGCGGGTCCGGTCCTCCAGCAACGGTCCGTAGATGAAGCGGGCCCAGATGTTGAGGATGTCGATGAGCTCGTTGGAGAGCTTGCGGAAGCCCCAGGTCTCGTAGGCGTGCACGATCCGGGCCCGCTCTCCGTGGAGGAGCCCCTGGTAGAGGTCCACCACCCCGCCCACGAATTTGGGGTGGAAGATGCGGATGCAGCCGTAATCGAGCAGGTTGATCCCCCTCGCCTCCCCGCCCTCGGAATAGACCGTGTAATTGCCGAGGTGCGGGTCTCCGTGGATCACGGCCGCATGGCTGAACGGGTGCCACCAGGCCTTGAACATGGCGACGGCAAGCCGGTTGCGGATCTCCTGGGGCGCCTGCGCGAAGCTGAGGATCTTCTCCCCCTCGAGCCAGCTCAAGGTCAGAAGGCGCCGGGTCGAGAGGTCCGGATGCACCCCCGGAACGCGCACCTGGTCGATGTCCCGCAGGGCATGGGCGTAGAGGGCGACGTGCTTGGCCTCCCGCTCGTAATCGAGCTCCTCCCGCACCCGTTCCCCGATCTCCTTGGCGATCTCCCGGGTGTCGATGGCGGGATCCATGCGCCGGTGAACGGCAAAGACGAGCTCGAGCTGGCGCAGATCGGCCTCTACGGCGGACTGCATGTCGGGGTACTGGAGCTTGCAGGCGAGGGTCTCACCCTCCTTGGAGACTGCGCGGTGGACCTGCCCGAGGGAGGCGGCGGCGGCAGGCTTCAGGTCGAAGGATCCGAACCGCTCCTGCCATCCCGGCCCGAGCTCGGCCTGCATCCGCCGTTTCACGAAGGCAGCCCCCATGGGGGGCGCCTCCGATTGAAGCTTCTGGAGTTCGGCCGCGTATTCGGGCGGGAGCAGGTCGGGAATGGTCGCCAGGAGCTGCGCGACCTTCATGATCGGCCCCTTGAGGCCCCCGAGCGCCTGGGCGAGCACGGCCGCGTTGCTGGCATCCTCACCGTCGCGGCCGAAGAGCCGGTTGCCTGCCATCCGGGCCGCGACGCCGCCCACATTGGCTCCGACCCGGGCATAGCGCGCGGCACGGGCGGAAAAGCGATTTGCTTCGCGGTCGAACTCGGCCATGGGGTCCTCTGAAACTGCCGTCCTCACATATGGTCCGGCAGGCGCGTCGCCAGGGTGGCGGCCCGTCGCGGCGTCCGCGGGCACCACCGCATCAGGCGAGGAACCCCGCCACGGCCGCCGTAACCATCTCGGGCGGCACCGAGTGGCCGCCGTCGAACTCGCGGTAATCCACGTCGTAGCCCGCTTTCTGCAGAGCCGGCACGAGGCGCCGGCTGCAGGCGTCGATGGGCAGGACCCGGTCTCCGATACCATGGGACACGAAGATCCGCGGCGAGCCGTGGGTTTCGACCGGCGCGGCAAACCCCGGCGAGAATGCCAGGATGTGGCTGAACAGCTCGCCGTTCGTGACCCCGATGGAGAGCGCGTAGGAGGCTCCGTCCGAGAAGCCCCCGACGCCGACGCGGGCCGGGTCGACCGCGAAGCGCTCGAAGACGAGTCCCAGCGCCCGGTCCAGGAAGGCCACGTCGGCGCCGAACCCGCCCAGGATTACGTCCCAGGTGCGCCCGCGCGAATCGGGGGAGAGGACGAGATAGCCCCGCGCCTCGGCCGTCTCGACGAAGGCGTCGACGAGCTGGCGCCCGTCGCCGCCGGCACCGTGGAGCAGCACGAGGAGCGCCGCGGGATGCGCGGGATCGTAGCGCTTCGGCACATAGAGGACGGCATCGCGGGCCGCGCCCATCCCGAGCGCGGCAACCCCGCGGGCGACCGGACCGGGCCTCGCACCGCCGGACGGGCGGGCGGCAAGGAGCCCACGCTGCACGGCGCGCTCCGGCAGGTGCGATGGGCTCATGAGGGCGACCTCTCCGCTGCGGCCTGAACAAAACCGCCCAACGGCCGTTTTGATCCCCCATTCGGGCCGGCATCCGTCCTTGTCGCCGCGCCGGGGTCCGTTTTCGTTTGCAAGCTAACGACTTTTGATCCCATCATTCCGCTTTGGAGGTGAAACTCGATGGCCGGACACACGCTTCTCCTCAACCTGCTCGGGGGAGTAGCCCTGCTGATCTGGGCGACCGGGATGGTGAAGAAGAGCGTGCTGCAGGCCTTCGGCAACCGGCTGAAGCAGGCGTTGGGGCATGCCACGGCGGGCCGCCTCCGGGCCTGTGCGACCGGGCTCGGGGTCGCGACGGCGCTTCAGAGTTCCTCGGCCACGGGGCTCCTCGTGGTGGCTTTCGCGGAGCGCGGCCTCATCGCGCTGGCGCCCGCACTCGCGATCATGCTGGGCGCCGACATCGGGTCGACCATCGTGGTTCAGGCGCTGTCCTTCAAGACCGCCGCTCTGGTCCCGATCCTCCTCCTCCTCGGGGTGGGAGCCGTCAGCCTCGCGCGCACCACGTTCGCCGGCGAGGTCGGACGCATCCTCATCGGTCTCGGGCTCATGATCGTGTCGCTCGGCATGATCGTGAGCGCGTCTCAGCCGCTGCGCGAGAACGCGGTCTTCCTGCTCATCATGGAGCGTCTGGCCGACGACGCGGTCCTGGCGATGCTGCTCGGGGCGCTTCTGACATGGCTCGCCCATTCGAGCGTCGCGGTCATCCTCCTCATCATGTCGCTCGCGAGCACGGGAGTCCTCAGCGTCCCCCTGGCCCTTGCCTTCGTGCTGGGCGCGAATGTGGGCTCCGGGCTCGTGCCGCTCGGCCTCGCGATCCGCTCGCCGGCCGCCGCCAAGCGCATCCTGTTCGGCAATCTCGCCTTCAGGCTCCTCGGTGCGCTCCTCTTCCTGGCCGCTCTCCCCTATGCCGCCGAGGTCCTGCCCTGGCTCGGAGCGGATGCGACACGGCAGATCGCCAACGCCCACACGGGCTTCAACGTCGTGCTGGCGCTTCTCTTCCTGCCGCTGGTTCACTGGGCGGCCAGCCTGCTGGAGCGCTTCGTGACCGACGCGGAGGCGGCGTCGGACCGCCGCATGGATTCGCTCGACGAGGCGGCGCTCGGACAGCCCGCCGCCGCCATCGGCAACGCCACGCGGGAGGTCATGCGGCTCGCCGACACCGTGGAGCTGATGCTGCAGGAGACGATCCTCACCTTCCGGGAGGGGAACGAGGGCCGCAGGGTCGAGATCAGCCGCCTCGACGATCAGGTCGACCGCCTCCAGGAGGCCATCAAGCTCTATCTCACCCGCCTGACGCGCCAGCCCCTGGACGAGGAGGATGCCCGCCGCTGCTTCGACCTGATCCTGTTCACCACCAACCTGGAGCATGTCGGCGACATCATCGACCGGGGCCTCCTGGCGCTCGCCGCCAAGAAGCAGCGCAACGGCGTCTCCTTCTCGGAGGCGGGCTGGTCCGAGATCACCGCCCTGCACCAGCAGGTCGTCGACCAGATGCGGCTCGCCGTATCGGTGTTCGTGACGCGCGATGTCGCGATGGCCAAGACCCTGGTGGCCCACAAGGACGCGATCCGCGCCGCCGAGCGCGCCGCGACGGAGAGCCATTTCCAGCGCCTGCGCGACGGCACGGTGGCCTCGATCGAGACCAGCGCCCTGCACCTCGATATCCTGCGCGACCTCAAGCGCATCGCCGCCCACCTGACGTCGGTGGCTCTGCCGATCCTGGAAGCCAACGGCGCCCTGCGGACCTCGAGGCTCGTCACCGACGACGGGGAGACCAGGGTCGAGGCCTTGCCGGTCTCGTGAGCAGGGCGTCGCCCCGCTTCAGACCCACGTCGCCGGCACCTCGAGCTCCGCGATCCCGGGGTGCCGCAGCGCCTCAGGCCGCCGTTTCCATCGCCTCCAGCTCCGCGATCAGCCCCTCGATCATCCCGAGGCCGATCTGCCAGAAGGAGGGATCGCGGGCATCGAGGCCGAAGGGAGCCAGCAGCTCGGAATAGTGCTTGGTTCCGCCCGCCGACAGGAGCGCGAAATACCGGTCCACGAAGCCGTCGTTCGCCCGCTCGTAGACGCCGTAGAGGGAGTTCACGAGGCAGTCGCCGAAGGCATAGGCGTAGACGTAGAAGGGCGAATGGATGAAGTGCGGAATATAGGTCCAGAAGCTCTCATAGCCGGACCCGAGACGGATCGCCGGGCCCAGTGACTCGTCCTGCACCGACATCCAGAGTTCGCAGATCTGCTCCGCCGTGAGTTCGCCGTTGCGCCGCTCCAGATGAACCTTGCGCTCGAAGGAATAGAACGCGATCTGGCGCACGACCGTGTTGATCATGTCCTCGACCTTGGCGGCGAGCATCGCCTTGCGCTGCACGGGATCGCGGGTCTGATCGAGGAGGCGGCGGAAGGTGAGCATCTCGCCGAACACGGACGCGGTCTCCGCGAGGGTGAGCGGAGTGGGAGCCATCAACGCGCCGTTCGGTGCGGCCAGCACCTGGTGCACCCCGTGCCCGAGCTCGTGCGCGAGGGTCATCACGTCCCTGGGCTTGCCCTGGTAGTTGAGCAGCACGTAGGGGTGTGCGGAGGGCACGGTCGGGTGCGCGAAGGCGCCCGGCGCCTTGCCGGGGCGCGTCGGCGCATCGATCCAGCGCTCGTCGAAGAAGCGGCGCGCGATGTCGGCCATGCGGGGAGAAAAGGCCGAGTAGGCCTCGAGCACCGTGGTCCGCGCCTCGTCCCAGGGGATGGTGCGCTGCTCCACCTTCGGGAGCGGCGCATTGCGGTCCCAGTGGTCGAGCCGATCCTTGCCGAACCAGCGCGCCTTCAGGATGTAGTAGCGGTGGCTGAGGCGTGGATAGGCCTCGCGAACCGCCGAGACCAGAGCCTCCACGACGTCGCGCTCGACCCGGTTGGCGAGGTGGCGTGAATCCGCCACGTCCCCGAAGCCGCGCCAGCGGTCCGAGATTTCCTTGTCCTTGGCGAGCGTGTTGGTGATCAGGGTGAAGGTGCGAAGGTTCGCCTTGAAGGTCTTGGCCAGCGCGTCGGACGCATCCTTGCGCACCGTCTCGTCGGCATCCTGCAGCTTGTTCAGAGTCGGCTCGATCGGAAGCTCCTCGCCCCGCAGATTGAAGCGAAGCGACGCGATGGTCTCGTCGAAGAGCCGGTTCCAGGCCGAGCGGCCCGTCACCGATTTCTCGTGGAAGAGCTGCTCGATCCGGTCGTCGAGCTGGTAGGGCTTGTCCTTCCGGAGATCCTCGATCCAGGGCCGGTAATGCGCGAGCGGCGCCTCGCCCATCGCCCGGTCCATGACGGCATCGTCGATGCGGTTGAGTTCGAGACCAAAGAACAGGAGATCGCTCGACGCGGCCGTGAGGCGCTCCTGCGTGTCGCCGTAGAACTTCGCCCGGGCCGGGTCGGTGGTGTCGCCGGAATACACGAGGCCGGCATAGGACATCAGGCGGCCGAGCAGATCTTCGACCGCCTCATAGCGGCGGATCGCTTCGCCGAGCGCTTGCGCCGCATCCGCTCCTGTCGCGAGCTCCTCCAGCTTGCCCCGATAGGTCTCCGCGAGAGCTTTGCACTCGGCGGTCGCGCGGGCGAGGTCCGTCTTGAAGGCGTCGCTGTCCATGCTCGGGTAGAGGTGGGACAGGTCCCATTCCGGGAGCGGACCGAGATCCGCGTTACGGGACGCCGCCGAGGCGGCAAGCTGGTGCAAGGTCGTCGAAGTCGGGCTGGTGAGCGGGTTCGGCATGTCCGTGAGGGGCTGAATGAGGGATCGCGTCCATATTGTCCCCGGGAGCGCCCGGATCAACCCACAGGCAGATTTCGCCGCGGGACCCGGGTGGCGCAGCCTCGCAGCATTCGTCAACCAAGCTTTTTAGCGGCCCCTTTACTCATCGGGCGGAGGCTGCGCGACCGAACTTTGAGCGCACTGCGCGACAAAAATGCAGAGGGCCATGCAGCCGCCGAAGCGTTTCGCGCGTTAGCCACAGCGAAGGTCCGGGTCGGCTCAGCTTGGACCGCATCGGGACGACGCCACGCAGGTGCGGTTCCGCACCGGTTAAGCTTCGACGGTATGGGATGGTCAGGGCATCGGGACGCAGGTCCCGAGGCTTTTTGTGAGGAGATGTCTATGGCTGTGCCGCGTCAGGCTGCCTTTTGGGTCGGGACGTTCTGCGCCGCGTCCCTGATGGCAGGGTCGCTCGGAGCGACAGAGGCTCCGGCCATGACTGAAGGCACGCCGCCCCTCCCGGCCCTGCGGGCCGCGCCGGGCGCGCTCCTCGAATTCGCCCTGCCGCTCCCGCCCGACGCCGAGGTGACCATCACGGCGGCGGACCGTCTGCAGAGCGCCGTCGCGATGCGTCTCGCGGAGGCGCTGACGGACGTCTCCCCGCGCCTGCCCCGAAAGGAGCGCGAGGCGATCGCGGCTTACTACGCCGACGCCGGCTATGCGCCGCTCTGGGTCAAGGACGGCGCCTGGACGCCGGCCGCCAACCGGCTGATCGCCCGCCTCCGGGCCGCACAGGAGGACGGGCTTGAAGCCCTCGATTACCCGATCCCTGCCGTGGCCTCGACCAAAGGGGAGCCGCTGGAGGACTGGGCCGAGGCGGAGGTGCGCCTGAGCGCCACCGCCGTCCTTTATGCGCGCGACGCCCGTGGCGGCCGGATCGAGCCCTCGCGCCTGTCCAGCCTCATGACCCCCAAGCTCGACCTGCCGGGTGCGGAGGATGTTCTGCGCGCCGTGAGCGGTTCTGCGGATCCCGGTGCCGCCCTCGCCGCCTACAACCCGCAGCAACCGGGCTACCAGGCCTTGAAAGCCAAGCTCGCCGAGATCCGGCAGAACCGGCCCGGCACCCCGATGGTGCGGGTTCCCCTCGGGCCGGCGCTTCGGGTCGGCATGCGCGATCCGCGCGTCCCCCTGATCCGCGCCCGCTTCGGGATCGGTCCGGCAGGCGGCGACGAGACGTCCTATGACGAGCGGGTCGCGTCAGCGGTGGCGACCTTCCAGCGCGAGAAGGGCCTTCCCGCCAGCGGTGTCCTGACACCGAAGACCGTGGCGGCGCTGAGCGGACCCTCCCCGGCCCAGCTGGAGGCCGACCTGATCGCCAATATGGAGCGCTGGCGCTGGTTGCCGGCGGACCTGGGCGAGCGGCATATCTTCGTCAACATCCCCGAATTCCGCCTGCGCCTGTTCGAGGGCCGGGACATGGTCCATCAGACCCGGGTGGTGGTGGGAAAGACGGATTCGCAAACGCCGATTTTCTCGGATCAGATGGAATACGTGATCGTCAATCCGTCCTGGACCGTGCCTCCCTCGATCCTGAAGAAGGAGTTCCTGCCGGCGCTGGCCCGCGACCCGTCCTATGCGGCGCGACGCGGGTACGCGGTGATCCGCCGCAACGGGCAGATCTCGGTCCGGCAGCCCCCGGGCGAGCGCAATGCGCTCGGCTACGTGAAGTTCATCTTCCCGAACGACCACGCGGTCTATCTCCACGACACGCCGAGCCGGAGCCTGTTCGCCGCGGAGCGCCGCGCTTTCAGCCACGGCTGCGTGCGGGTCGACCAGCCCTTCCGCCTCGCCGAGGAGGTGCTGAGCCGGCAGGGCAATTGGAGCGAGGAAAAGCTCAAGGGTCTCGTGGGCAAGGGCGAGCGCTACATCCGCCTGCAGGAGAAGCTCCCGGTGCACCTCGCCTATTTCACGCTCGCGGTCGACGAGCACGGTCAGCTGAAGCGCTTCGACGACCTCTACGGCCATCACGCCAAGGTGCGCGCGGCCCTTGGGCTCGACGGCTGAGCACCAGCCGCGTCAGCGGCGAGAAAGGCACCCGAACCACTGCTCGCCAGGAGTCCGCCCGGAGGCGGGCTCCTTTTGCATTGACGGCGCGATCCGGTGTTTTCGCTAAGCGGCGGCAATCGTCTCGCGGAGCGGCCTGGCCGGTTTATGCGTCGCGCTTAACGGCACGGTAACCCACTTCGGCAAGTCTCCCTTCACTGTTCGAAAGCCGCGGCGTATCGCGCGGCACACCGGGGCGGGCGTATTGTGAGAGTTGTTGGATCAGGCTGCGGCGCGGTCGTGGCGACGGTCGGGCGTTGCACGAGGCTTACCTTTCTGCTCCCCGGTGCATCGCCGCTCCCCCGGTTGCGACTCTCGCCTCCGGCCGGCGTCCGTCGCGGGGCCCTGACGGCCCTCGCCGTCATGGTGGTCTGGACCGGCGGCACCCGGGGCACCCAGGACGCGGTGGCCAACGGCGACACCCGGACGCTCACGATCTATCACACCCATACGCGGGAAAGCGCCACGGTCACCTTCCGGCGCGACGGTCGCTACGACGAACGCGCACTCGAGCAGCTCAACTGGCTGCTGCGCGACTGGCGGCGGGACGAGCCGACCCGGATGGACCCGCGCCTCTTCGATACCCTGTGGGAAGTCTACCGCGAGACCGGATCCGGGGAAGCGGTCCATGTGGTTTCGGCCTACCGCTCGCCGGCGACGAACGCCATGCTCCGCCGCCGCTCGCGGGCGGTTGCCGAGCACAGCCAGCACATGCTCGGCAAGGCGATGGATTTCTACCTGCCCGACGTGGCGGTCGACCGGATCCGCGCGATTGGCATGCGGCTGCAGAACGGCGGCGTCGGCTATTATCCGACCGCTGGGAATCCCTTCATCCACCTCGACGTGGGATCCGTGCGCGCCTGGCCGCGCATGACCCGCGACCAGCTGGTGCGCCTCTTCCCGGACGGCCGGACCGTCCACGTGCCGGCCGACGGCAGGCCTCTGCCGGGCTACGAGGAGGCCCGCGCGGACGTGCTCGCCCGCGGCGGTACGGTGGCGGGCATCACCACTGCGGTTGCCGACGCGGAGGTCGGCTCGGGACGGCGCCGCGGCTTCTGGGCCACCCTGTTCGGCATCGACGAGGACGAGGACGCGGAGGAAATCCGCGCCACGCGGGCAAGCGCCGTCGCCTCCCGGGCGCGGCCGGTCCCGATGGCGCGGCCCTCGGCCTTTGGGGGTGATGAATCCCCGACCGCAGCCCTCATGGCCTACAACGACCAGCAGGAGGCAATGCGTGCCGCGCGCGTGGCGCCTGCGCGAATCGCTCCGGCTGCGCCGCGGCCGGAGGTGGTCATTGCAGCAGTGCCTGATCCGACCCCCGCACCCCCAGTCTCGCGCGGCGAGGATATCCCGGCGGTGGCGGCTCGCGGCCCCGTCCGGTCTCCCCGCCCGGAGGAGCTTCTGCCGGCACCGACCCGTGTGGCATCGCTGGCCGCCCCAGACCTGGCGCCCGTGCCGGGGCTCGCCGGTCAGCAGGGCGCACTCGGGTTCGGCGGAGGCGCCGCACCGGCGGGTCTGCTCCCGCCGCTGCCCCCACGTCGGCCAGAGGATATTACGGTCACAGGGACGCTCGTGGCACCGCGCAATGCGATCGTGGCGACGGCGCCCACGCCTGCTCCTGTGGCGCTGGCAATCTCCCCTCCCTTGCCCCCCGCGCGCCCGATGACGCGGCCCGTGCAGGTCGCCGCAGTCGGGCCGATCGCCCTCCCCCGGGCCGGGGAGCCGACGACCTCCGCGCCAGCCATCCAGGCTCCTGCGCGCGCTCCGTCCGCGGAGGACCGCGCCACGCTGCGAACCTTGTTCTCTCACGCCACGATCGAGCCTCCTGCTCCGTCACGAGGACCCGTGACCGCCACGACTTCCAAGGCTCAGGGCAGCGTTCCGGCTGGAGCCCCGCTGGCTGCCGCTCCGACCCTGCGAACCAGCTTCTCGACCGCCGGCAGCGACGGGCCTCCGACCGGACGCTTCAGCGGCCCCGCCGTCAAACCGCTGCCCGTGCTGCGGTAGGCCCGGGCAGACGAACCAGGGGCCGATACGAAAAAGCCCCGGCCGATCGGCCGGGGCTTTTTCGTATCGGTCTGCCGGTATGGGCGTCAGGCCGCCATGCCGAGGGCCTGCAGGTAGAGTTCGAGGATTGCCTCCTCCTCCTGGCGCTCGGCGTAGTCCTTCTTGCGGATCGAGATGATCTTGCGGATCACCTTGGTATCGAAGCCGTTGCCCTTGGCCTCGGCGTAGATCTCCTTGATGTCGCCCGCGATGCCGGCTTTCTCCTCCTCGAGGCGCTCGATGCGCTCGATGAAGCTCTTGAGCTGGTCGGCTGCGATGGATTCCGTCTGGAAGGCTAAGTCGTCCATGAGTAGTGCCCCTGGGTGGAAGGAAGACGAGAGGGCGCGCAGGCCCCGCAGAGTTCGATGGTAGGCCCGCGATGGTTGAGCGGTCCTTAATGGTGGGGACCGGCTCCCCGTCGGGTCAATGCGCCGGTTTGTTGTTCTCGAAGGCGGCGAGCTGCGACGGGCTGGCCTCGCTCTGGTGGCGCGCCTTCCACTCCTCGTAGGGCATGCCGTAGACGTGGGTCCGGCTGTCCTCCTTGGAGAGGGCCACGCCCCGGGCGTCGGCGGCGTCCTTCAACCAGTTCGACAGGCAGTTGCGGCAGAAGCCTGCGAGATTCATCAGGTCGATGTTCTGCACGTCGGCACGCTCGCGCAGGTGCTCGACCAGGCGCCGGAAGGCGGCGGCCTCGAGTTCGGTCTGGGTCTGCGGGTCGATGTCCTTCATGGGAATCCTCCAGCTCTCATCGGCGGTGCATGCGCTCCCGCGTTCGGGTCGGGTGCGGGGTCGGGCTGCGGCGGGCCGGGTCGGCGAGCAGCGGAGCCAGGAGCCGCGCGAACCGCTCGGCCCATTCCTCCGCCCCCTCGTCGCTCGCGATCAGGTCCTGGCGGATCTCGATCAGCGCATTGGCGAGGCCGCGCGCGGTCGCGTGCCGGTCCACCGTATCGCCGGCAAGCGCGCCGTCGTAGGGCTCGTTGTCTCCGACCACGAGGCCCTGCTCCGCGGAGAGGCCTTCGAGGAGCGGTCTGGCGAAGCGGTCGTCCGCGTCCCAGAGGATGCCCACATGCCAGGGCCGCGGCCAGCCGCGCCAGATCGGGGTAAAGCTGTGGACGGTCACGATTGCGGGCGGGTGGCCCGCCGCGAGGGCCCGCGCAATCGCTGCCGAGATCGCCTCGTCGTACGGTTCGTAGAAGCGGGCGATGCGGCGCTCCACCTCGGCGGCGTCGGCCCCGGCATTGCCCGGCACGACTGCCCCGTCGGAGAGGCGCATCACCAGGGTGGGGTCGTCCCGCCCGCGGTTCGGGTCGATGACGAGGCGCGAGAAGCGGGTAAGGATAGCCGGAGCCCCGAGGCGCCTTGCCAGCGATCGCGTCACGGCGGCGGCCCCGATGTCGTAGGCGATATGGCGCTGGAACTCGACCTCGGGGAGCCCGAGGTCGCCGAGATCAGGCGGAACGGCATTCGAGGCGTGGTCGCACAGGATCAGCGCGCCTGACTCGGTCGAGCCCTCGATGATTTCGACGGGATGGCGATCGAGGATCGGATCCTCGATTCGCCGGGCGACGGAGGCGGGCATGGGCGCGACCGAGTTGTTTCACGGGTTGATGACCCGGGGCTTAACCTGCCATAGGAGACGTGACAACGCGACGTTGCGCCCCGAATCCCGCTCGCCTCCCGAATCATGGCCTCCTCTCAGACCGCCGCTCGCCCGGAAGCGAGCCTCGCCGCCCCCCTCCTTGCCCTTTGCGCGGGTGCGGTCGCCATGGGGATTTCGCCGATCTTCGTGCGCTATGCGGCGGCCGATGTCGGGCCGTTCGCGAGCGCCTTCTGGCGCGTGTCGCTCGCGCTGCCGGTTCTCTACGCCTGGATGCGCCTCGACGAGGCCCGCGCCCCGGACGGCGCTCCGCGCCGGTCGTTTACGCGCGGCACGGTGCTCGCGGGCGTGGTCTTCGCGGGCGACCTGTTCTTCTGGCACCTCTCGATCCTGAAGACCACGGTGGCGAACGCGACCTTCTTCGCGACGACCGCCCCGGTCTTCGTGGTGCTGATCTCCTGGCTCGTGCTGCGCCAGCGCATCGCCTTCGCGACCCTGATCGGCTTGGCGCTGTGCCTCGGCGGTGGCGGCGCGCTCATCGGGCAGAGCCTGCAGGTGAACCCGGAACGGCTCAGCGGAGACGTTTTCGGCATCGCGACAGCCTTCTTCTTCGCGCTCTATTTCCTCGCCGTCGGCCGCGCCCGGGAGGGCTCCGGCGCCGCCCGCGTGACCTTCGAGCTGACCGTGATCACGGCGGCGATCCTCCTCGTGGTCGCGCTCGGGGCGAGCGCGGTCCTCAGGCAAGGGCATAGTGTGGTGCCTCAGAGCGCGAAAGGCATCGCGGCGCTGGCCGCGATGGCGATCATCAGCCATGCGGGCGGCCAGGGCCTGCTCTCCGTCGCGCTCGGACGCCTTCCGGCCGTGTTCTCGTCCCTCGTGATCTTCCTCGAAGCCGTTGCGGCCGCCCTCTTCGGCTGGCTGCTGCTGGACGAGCCCTTGAGCCTCGTGCAGGCCTTGGGGGGCGCCCTGATTCTTGCGGGAATCTGGATCGCCCGGCCGAAGGCGGAGGCACCGGTCGGATGAGTGATCCCGCAGCTGCGGCCCATCGGGCCGGCCGCGGGCGGGCCTTGATCCGGACGGACTTCTCGTCGAGAACGGTGCGCACCGAATTCGCACCAGGTCTCCTGCGCCGCTCCGTCCCCCCTTCATGATCCCTGCACGTCTTCTCCCGGCAATTCCGAGATCCCGCATCCCGGCCGCCCTCGGTCTTGCCACGCTGGCGCTGTTCGCAGCGACGCCGGCCCGCGCGGATCTGCGCCTGTGCAACATGACCGGCAGCCGCGTCGGCGTCGCGCTCGGCTACCGGGACGCCCAGGGCTGGGTCACGGAGGGGTGGTGGAACCTCACCGCGCGCGGCTGCGAGACGCTGCTCACGGGTCCGCTGGCGGCCCGCTTCTATTATGTCTACGCCGTGGACTACGACCGCGGCGGCGAGTGGAGCGGGCGCTCGCTCATGTGCACCCGCGACCGGGAGTTCACCATCCGGGGCGTCGAGGATTGCCTCGCCCGCGGCTTCGACCGCAGCGGCTTCTTCGAGGTCGATACCGGCGAGCAGAAAAGCTGGACCATCCAGCTCAACGAGACGAACCGTCCCGGGGGCTAAAGCGTAACGTCCCGGAGGGGCAGACGCCTCGGGCGCAGTCGTGCGACAAGCTCGAAGCGGATGATCATGACGGCGTCATTCGAAACGGTCATGGCCCTGCCCGGCGACCTGGTGCGTTCAAACGGAGGATCGGTTATGCGGCGTTCGCGTCGGACGAAGATCATTGCCACCTTGGGTCCTGCTTCCGACAGCCCGGAGGTGATCGAGCGGCTGTTCCGGGCTGGCGTCGACGTGTTCCGCCTCAACATGAGCCACCTGCCCAAGGAGCGCCTGCGCGAGCGCGTCGGTGTCATCCGCGACATCGAGTCCAAGCATAAGCGGCCGATCGCCATTCTGGCCGACCTGCAGGGACCGAAGCTGCGCGTCGGCGCCTTCACGGGCGATGCCGTCATGCTCGAGAAGGGCCAGACCTTCACCCTGGACGGCAGCAGCATCGCCGGCGATGCCAAGCGGGTCTACCTGCCGCACCCCGAGATCCTCTCCTCCCTCGAGCCCGGCCATACGGTGCTGATCGACGACGGCAAGCTTCGCCTGCGGGTCAAGGAGATCAAGAAGGACAAGGCCGTGACCGAGGTGATGGTCGGCGGACGGATCTCGAACCGCAAGGGCGTTTCGCTCCCCGACACCATGATCCCGGTCACGGCCATGACCGAGAAGGACCGTTCCGATCTCGAGGCCGCGCTCGACGCCGGCGTCGACTGGATCGCGGTCTCCTTCGTGCAGCGGCCGGAGGACATCGCCGAGGTCAAGAAGGTGGCGCGCGGCCGGGCGCTCGTCATGGCCAAGCTGGAGAAGCCGCAGGCCCTGGTTCACCTGGAAGCGATTCTCGACGCCTCGGACTCCGTGATGGTGGCGCGCGGCGACCTCGGGGTCGAGATGCCGCTGGAAAAAGTGCCGGGCCTGCAGAAGCGGATCATCCGCGCGGCCCGGAGCAAGGGCAAGCCCGTGGTGGTCGCGACCCAGATGCTGGAATCGATGATCACCGCCCCCGTCCCCACCCGCGCCGAGGTCTCGGACGTGGCGACGGCAGTCTACGAAGGCGCGGACGCCGTCATGCTCTCGGCCGAGAGCGCGTCGGGGTCCTACCCGGTCGAGGCGGTCGCCACCATGAACCGCATCGCGGAGGAGGTGGAGCGGGACCAGATCTACTGGTCGATCATCATGGCCCAGAGGAATGCACCGGAGGCCACGGGCTCGGACGCCATTGCGGCCGGTGCCCACCAGATCGCCGACACGTTGGGTCTGAAGACCCTGGCGGCCTGGACGTTCTCCGGGTCGACGGCGTTCCGCCTCGCCCGCGAGCGGCCGAACGCGACGGTGATCGCGCTCACCCCCTCGATCGACACCGCGCGGCGCCTGGCCCTGGTGTGGGGCGTCCACCCGATCCGCACCAAGGACGCGAGCGACATCGACGATATGGCGTCCCGGGCGGCGAAGTTTGCGGTGCGCGAAGCCCTCGCGAAGGTAGGGGACCGGATCATCGTCGTGGCCGGCATGCCCTTCGGCACGCCCGGCGCCACCAACATGGTCCGCATCGCCTATGTCTCGCAGGAGCACGCCGCAAAGGCGTGATGCCGCTCCGGACGGCAGCCTACGCGAGACGGAATTTCGATCGAGGGCTGGGGTGCCCCAGCGGCATTGCCGCCCGGGCCCTCAGAGGTCCTGTCCGTCGACCTGCAGCGTCAGGCGCTCGAGCCGGGTGCGGACGCTCTCCATCTGGGGATGGATCCTCACGGCACGCCGGTAGGCTTCGAGCGCACCGCGCTTGTCCTCGGACGCCATGAAGATGTGCCCGAGACCGGCCCAGGCGTCGTAATGGCGCGGCTCCAGGGCGACCGCCCGGCGCAAATCGGCGATCGCGCTGACCGGATCGTCCATCATGTAGAAGACGTTCGCGCGCCGGTGCCAGGCCTCGGCCCAATTGGGCTCGAGCACCAGCAGACGGTCCAGGAGTTCGATGGCGAGCGGATAGTCCTTGGAACGGGCAGCCTCCGCGGCGCGGCTCATGAGCAGGTCGGCGGTATCGGAGCCGGACCGCGCCCACCGCCGCTCGATCAGCGCGGCGATGCCTTTGCCCTCTTCCTCGTCTTTGGCGGCGGCGAGGCGTTCGAACAGGTCGTTGAGGGTGCTGGGCCGCGGCGCGGCCGGCTTGGGCTCGGCGGCCTTGGCATCCGGCGCCGGGCGGGAGGGCGGCCTCTGGCCCTGCTGGGCCTGGGCGGGGAGCCCTGCGAGCAGCAGGGCAAGGAGCAAGGCAAAACGGCGCATGCCGGGATCATCTAGGATCCCGGCATGCGCCGTCAATTCACAGATGGGTGCGCTCTCATTCCCCTGACAGGGGAGCGCAGCCCTTAGCCCTGACGGGCCTTGTAGCGCTTCTGCGTCTTGTTGATGACGTAGACGCGGCCCTTGCGACGAACCAGCTGGTTGTCGCGGTGGCGGCCGCGGAGCGACTTCAACGAGTTGCGGATCTTCATCGGTCCGGTCTCCTGCGGCCTTTGCGAGACAGGCCGACAATAGGCAAATGGTGGGCGCGACAGGGATTGAACCTGTGACCCCTACGATGTCAACGTAGTGCTCTCCCGCTGAGCTACGCGCCCCGGAAGCGGCGACTTGTTCGGTGCCGCTTCGTTCTTGAGGGCGCGATATAGCGGCTCGAACGAAACGACGCAAGCTGAACCGGGCCCTTTTTTCGCCCTTTCGGCCGGTCTGCGAGGGAGCCGAAACGAACCTGTTCAGGCAGCCGCCCGCCTTCCCGCTCCGGGCTCGGCGACGACCCTGCGCTGTCCAACCTCGGCCGCCGTTTTCAGGCGGCCATCAGCTTCTCGACCTCGTTGACGAGGTCCCGGAGGTGAAAGGGCTTGGACAGCACCTTGGCATCCGGCGGCGCTTTCGAATCCGGATTGAGGGCGACCGCGGCGAAGCCCGTGATGAACATGACCTTGATGTCCGGATCGAGCTCGGTCGCCCGGCGCGCAAGTTCGATTCCGTCCATCTCGGGCATCACGATATCGGTGAGGAGGAGCTCGAAGGGCTCCTCCCGGAGCCGGTGATAGGCTGACAGGCCGTTATCGAAGGGGGCCACGTCGTAGCCGGCATTCTGCAGCGCCTTGGCAAGAAAGCGGCGCATGTCGTTGTCGTCTTCGGCAAGGAGGATCTTCATGGGTCGTGAAAACCTCGACTCGGAAAAGGAGCCATCGGGCTTGAGCGACCTTCATGGCCCGACAGGGTAAACAAGCGGTGAAGAGGCGGGTCGCGACGGATGCCGTCCTTAAGATCCTGGGGACAGGAAAGCGGGGCCGGCACCCGCTCCTTCGCAAAGCCCATGGACAGACGCCGTCCCCGCGGCCACATTAGCCTGATTCCTCGACACCTTGCCTGACGGAACCATCACAGCATGCGGCCTTCGTTCGCTGACGAGTTCGATCCACCTTTTCTCGTCACCGAGCCGCAGCGGCAGACGGTCCCCTTCGTGTTCAACGCGCCCCATGCGGGTGCGGTCTACCCGGCCTCGTTCCTGGCGAGCTCGCGTCTGGACGCATTGGCGCTCCGGCGCTCCGAGGACGCTTTCGTGGACGAGCTCATCGCGCCCCTGGCCGAGTTGGGCGCGCCCCTGATGACGGCCTGCTTCCCCCGGGCCTATCTCGACCTCAACCGGGAGCCCTACGAACTCGACCCGCGCATGTTCGAAGGACGCCTGCCGCCCTTCGCCAACACCCGCTCCATGCGGGTCGCAGGCGGACTCGGCACGATCCCGCGCATCGTCGCGGACGGGCAGGAGATCTACCGCGGCCGCCTCCCCGTGGACGAGGCGCTGCGGCGCATCGAGTGGCTCTACAAGCCTTACCATCGGGCCCTGCGGCAGCTCGTCAGCCGCACGGCTCGAGGCTTCGGCTACGCCGTGCTGATCGACTGCCATTCCATGCCCTCCTCCAGCATCAGCCGCGACGAGACCGCCAAGGCCGACATCGTGCTCGGCGACCGCTACGGCACGAGCTGCGCCGGCATCCTGACCGACCTCGTCGATGCCGCCCTGCGTCGGAGAGGGTATTCGGTCGTGCGCAACAAGCCTTATGCGGGCGGCTTCATCACCGAACATTACGGCGAGCCCGCGCTGGGACGGCATGCCCTCCAGATCGAGATCAACCGGGCGCTCTACATGGACGAGCGCAGCATGTCGAAGACCAAAGGCTTCGCCGAGCTGATGCACGAGTTCCGCGAGGTCTTCGTCACCGTGATGCAGGACATCGGGGGCGACCTCAGCCCGCGGCGGATCGCGGCCGAGTAGGAGGCCGCCGCCAAGCCGGCCCTCGAGCTTGGCCATTCAGCGGCGAATAAGAAAAAAGGCCGCTGTTGCCAGCGGCCCGAAGTTTAGGGAGGAAACGCCCAAGAAGGGCAGCAACACCGCGACGCCAATCGCCGTGTTGCACTGCACAATGTATACCGCGTCGCACAAAAATCAAGGGCAGAGTCGGGCCGGCCTTATGCCGCGGGCGCACGGCTGGGATGCGGATCGACCGCCCTGGCATAGAAGATGAGCGACAGCAGGAGCCAGAGGCCGAGCGCGCCGAAAACCGCCTGGTAGGCGCCCTCTGCGTAACCGCCGCCCGGCGCCCGCCCGACCATATCGACGAGCACACCCGTCGCGGATTGGGACAGGAAGACGCCGCCGATCGCGCCGATATTCATGAGCGTGATGCCTCGCCCGGTCAGTTCGGGCGGGAAGAGCGCCTTGCCATGGGCGGTCAGGATCGGGGTGAAGGCCACCACGAAGCCGAACGCGCCGAGCCAGAGCACCGCGGTCGTGAGGGTGAAGGGCACCAGAGCCGCTATGCCGAGCAGGACCACCGTGCCGCCGCCGCCGATCAGAACCGGCTTGCGATAGCTGCTGCACCAGCCATCCGTGGGACCCCAGGCAAAGAGCCCGGCGATCTGCGCTGCCGCGCCGACGAGGATCAGCGTCCCGCGCAGCCCTAGCTCGACCCCATAGGTATCCGAGAGCCACGGGCCGGCCCACAGCCCCACCACGGTCGCGAAGGACGAATAGGCCGTCAGGTGGGCAAAGAACACGGGCCAGAACGACGGCACCCCTACGGCCCTGCCGACGCCCCGGATGGCGTTGCTCCAGCTCTCCCGCCGACGGCCGCTTGCGATGTCACGGGGGACGATCACGATGACGAGGACGAGAAAAACAGCCGTCACGATCGCGACCGCCAGGAACGAGGAGCGCCAGCCGACCGCCGCGGCGGCGGCCGCGAGCGGCGCCGTCGCACCGAGCGTCCCCATCGTCCCGACGCCCATCTGCAGGCTCGTCAGCATGGCGAAACGCCCCGGTGGGAAGCGCTGAGCGTAGATCGTCAGCGACCCCATGAAGAACGTGGAGCAGCCGAGCCCCATCAGGACGCGGGCCAGCACCAGGGCGCCGAGCGAAGAAGCCGCAGCGAACAGAATGGTGCCTGCGACAGCCAGAGCGGCCGTCGTCACCATGGTGCGTTTCGGCCCGTAACGATCGATCGCGATGCCGACGGGAATCTGGGCCGCCGCGAAGGAGAAGAAGAAGGCACTCGACAGGAGGCCGACCTCCGTGGCCGACAGCCCGAGTTCCCGCGCGAGGTCGCTCGCGATGACGCCGATGGAGTTCCGCAGGAACTGGCTGACGCTGTAGATCGCCATCAGCGCCGTGATGAACAGGGCGGCTGCCTCGCTGCGGCTCGCGGAAGCCTGGGTCTGCATTGTCATGGGGCCTTGAGATTGAGGCCATGCCGGCCTCTTCGTGGGGTGCTTCCTCCCCAAAGCCCTGAACCGCCGGAGCCGTCAACCGCTTGCGGCTGCAAAACGGATTGTTAAAAGCGCACGGCTGGCAGCCGGCGGGTGGTTCAGGGCCAGTGCGGAGGGCCGATCCGGGCTCGGCGCCGATCGGCCACGCTTCAAGGGACGGGACAACCAGCATGGCGCTCATCGACTTCTCGCAATTCGTCAATGAGCTCGCCACGCGCTCGGGCCAGGCGATCCTGCCGTTCTTCCGCTCGTCGATCTCGGCGGACGACAAGTCCCGCGGCGGCGCCTTCGACCCCGTGACCGAGGCGGACCGGGCCGGCGAGGTCGCCATGCGCCAGCTCATCAGGCGCACCTTCCCGACCCACGGGATCATCGGCGAAGAATTCGGGGCCGAGGCCGAGGACGCCGAGTATGTGTGGGTGCTCGACCCCATCGACGGCACCCGGGCCTTCATCGCGGGGCTGCCCACCTGGGGCACATTGATCGGCCTCAACCGCCACGGCACACCGGCCTTCGGCATGATGCACCAGCCCTTCACGGGCGAGCGCTATTTCGGCGACGGCGCGGGCGCGACCTATCGCGGCCCCGGGGGCGAGCGGCGCCTGCGCGTGCGCCCCTGTGCCTCGCTGAAAGACGTGGTCATGGCGACCACGAGCCCGCGGCTCTTCACCGGCGAGACCTTGCGGGCCTATGACCGAGTCGAGAGCGTCGCCCGCCTCGCCCGCTACGGTACCGATTGTTACGCCTATTGCATGCTGGCCGCGGGGCAGATCGACCTTGTGATCGAATCGGGCCTCAAGCCCTACGACATCGTGGCCCTGATCCCGATCATCGAAGGGGCAGGCGGCATTGTCACGGCCTGGGACGGGGGCTCGGCGGCCAACGGGGGCTCGATCATCGCGGCCGGCGACCGCCGCATCCATGCCGCCGCAGTCGAACTCCTGAGCCGGTGAGCGGTCACTTTCCGGCCGGTCTTGAGCGGGAGGAGATCAGGTCGGGACCAGCGCGGTCCCCTGCTGAGCGGGTGCCGGGCCTGCGGACGCGGCCGTCGATGCGGGTGAGGGGTCCTCCTCGTCCTCATCCACGGGGATGAACTCTGCGTGCTCGGGCGCGCCGTGGTCCGGCGTGCCGGGGACGAAGGCGTCGAAGGCCGCCCAGAAGAGGTCGCGGATCGGGTCCCGCTCCATCATGATCTCGTGCCGCGCCCCTGGCAGCACGATGGCGTGCCCGGCCTTGAGCCGTGCCGCGAAGCGCTCCGTCGCCGGCGTGCCGCAGACCGGATCCGACCCGGCGGCGAGAATCAGCGTCGGAAGGCGGATGCCGAGGGGGACGCGCGGATCGGCGAGCCGGGTCATGAGCCGGAAGGCCCCGTGCAGCCAGGCGACGGTCGGATCTCCCACCGCCCCCTCCCCCACCGCATAGGCCGCGGTGGCATTGCGGGCGTAGCGGACCGGGTCGCTGGTCAGGCGGTTTCCCGGGAATGGCTTCGTCGTGATCGAGGTCTCGCCGCCCCCGGGGACGAAGGCCTTGCCGAAGCCGAGGGCGTGGAGCGTGAAGGCAAGCCGGGCGACCCATTTCGGCTGCCGGATCATGCAGATCGACACCATTGGACTCGATGCCACGAGCCGGGCGAAGGGGAGCCTGCCCTCATACGCCTCATTGAGAGCGATCGCCGCCCCCATGGAATGGGCCAGCGCGAAGTGCGGCTTCGGCATGTGCGGGATCAGCACCTTGTCCCGGATCGCCTCGAGATCCAGGCGGTATTCCGTGAAGGAGCGCACATGCCCCTTGCGCCCGTTGCGGACCTGCCTCCCCGAGAGCCCCTGCCCGCGCCAGTCGAAGGCCACGACCGCGAAGCCCCTCCGGCGCAGGTCCCGCACCACCTCGAAATATTTTTCGATGAACTCCGCGCGCCCCTGGAGAATGCACACCGTGCCGCGCACCTGCCGGGTGGCCGGCCGCCAGCGCGCCACGCGCAGCGGCATCCCGTCCTCGGCGGTAATCGAGGTCACTTCGGGCTTGCCGGGAATGGGGTTGTCGGGAGTGGGAAAGAGCTGCACGGCGGGTCCGGGTTCGACGGGATGTAGGCTTATCTATAGGGCAGCGCTGGCGCGAAGGCAGCACTCGATCAGATCAACCGCCCCTGTTCATCCTCGTCGCTGGAGCGGGGCTTTTCCGCCTTCGAGCGGGCAGGCTTCTCGGGCGCCGGCATTGGTGCCGGAAGCGGGGTCTGGATCTCGGGATCGTCGTTGCGGACGTTGTTGACCCGGGGGCTGATCGGCGTCAGGTCGAGCCACTCGTCGGGACAGGGCCGCACGAGCTTCATGGCGGCCTTGGCCTCCACTTCCCGCGTATCGAGCCAGGCCGCGATGCCGTCGTTCCCTAAGATCACGGGCATGCGGTCGTGGACCGCGGAGAGGGTGCCATTGGCATCCGTCGTCACGATGGCGGCGGTGTCGATCTCGCCGCCCTGCGGGTCGCTGTAGGTTTCCCACAGGCCGGCGAGCGGCATCGGGCCCCTGTCGCGGCGGCGGATCAGGAAGGGTGCCTTCTCGCGCCCCTGCCGCTGCCATTCGTAAAAGCCGTCGGCCAGGAAGACGCAGCGGCGGCGCTTGAGCGCATTGCGGAAGGTCGGCTTCGTCTCCAGCGTCTCCCCGCGCGCATTGATGACGAGCGGGAAGTCCTTCGGGTCCTTGACCCAAGAGGGCAGGAAGCCCCAGCGCACCAGGCGGAAATGGCGGTCGTCGCCGTCCTGCAGCACGATCGGCACGGGCTGGGTCGGGGCCACGTTGAACCGCGATGGAAAGTTCGGCTGCTCGGCGTAGCCGAAGGCCTCCCGGAAGGCCTCCGGCGGCAGCGTGATGGCGTAGCGTCCGCACATGAGCACGATCCCAGGTCGTTGCGACACTGTTTGCGCCGCCACATTCCGTCGGCGCCTAAAGCCAGCGCTTCCAGCGGAAATAGATGTAGGGCAGCACGGCGGCGAGCACCATGAGGGCGAGCGCCCACGGGTAGCCCAGGTCCCATTCGAGCTCCGGCATCACCTTGAAGTTCATGCCGTAGACCGAGGCCACGAGGGTCGGCGGCAGGAAGATCACCGACATCACCGAGAAGAGCTTGATGATGTCGTTCTGCTCGATGGAAATCAGCCCCAGCGTGGCATCGAGCAGGAACTGCACCTTGCTGGCCAGGAACGTGGCGTGCTCCTCGATCGATTGCACGTCGCGCAAGGCGGTGCGCCACTCCGCCTGGAACCCGGAGGCGCGCTGCGGCCGCGGCATGGAGGCCGAGAGGAAGAGCAGCAGCCGCTCGACCGAGACCATGCTCTCCCGCACGTTCGAGATGATGTCGCCCTTGCGGCCGAGCGACTTCAGAACCGCGCGGAATCCCGCCGCCCGCCGGGCCGTCTGCCGGCTGCCCTTTCGCTCGCTGTCGAACACCTCGTGCGAGAGGCGGTCGACGCGCTTGCCGGCAATGGCGAGAATTTCCGCGGCGCGGTCGATGATGGTCTCGATCAATCCGTCGAGCACGGCCTCGGGTTGATGGCGGCAGCCGCCGGGTTTCACGGCGCGGGTCATGAACATCGAGAACGAGCGCGGCTCGTCGTAGCGCACGGTCACGAGCGCCCGGTCGGTCAGGATGAACGACACGTCGACGAGCTTCGGGGTCTCGGTCTCCGAATGGCACAGCACGCGGGCCGTCATGTAGCGGGCGTTGTTCTCGTGGTAGAGGATTTCGGACGGCTCGATGTCGGCCATCTCCTCCCGCGTCGGGATCTCGATGGAGAGGAAGCGCTCGACAATCCGATCCTCCTCCCGGGTCGGCTCGACGAGGTCGACCCAGAGGGTGTCCTCCGGGATCGGTTCGCCCGCTTGGAGCACGTGGCGGTCGAGGGCGTCGGCCGCCCCCGTGGCGCTCCTCGCCGGCCGGTGGATCAGGATCAAGTCGGTGCCCTCGGAAAGCGTGCGGTCAGCCGGCGAGCGCCAGCGGCGCTCCCTCGACGAAGCTCGCGCCTGCGAGCACGGTCTCCTCCAGACCACGCGCCGCAGTCGCGATGTTCTCCGCGAAGAATCGGCAGAGCACGATGCGGCCCTGATGCGCGGGGTCGCTGTCGCCGGCGCCGATCGCGGCATTCGCGGCCAGCGCCGCGTCGGCGAGCGCGGCGCCGCCCTGCGCAAGGCCGAACAGGCGCAGATAAGGCGCCGCGGCCGCCAGTGCCTGATCGGGATCGTTGCCGGATAGCGCCTTCAGCATGAAGCTCGTGGCGCGGTCGAGGCTCTCCACCGCCTCGCGCAGGCGCGGAGCCGTGAGGCCGAAGGCCGGCGTCGCCTCCTTGACGAGGCGGGTCGCGGTGGCGCGCATCCGCGCGATCTGCGCCCGCACCGTGTCGCCCCCGGAGAGCGGAAGCTTGCGGGTAGCGAGGTCGATGGCCTGGATGCCGTTTGTGCCCTCGTAGATCGGCAGGATGCGAGCGTCGCGCAGGTGCTGCGCGGCGCCGGTCTCTTCGACGAAACCCATGCCGCCGTGGACCTGGACGCCGATGGAGGCGACCTCGCAGCCGATATCGGTCGAAAAGGCCTTCGCGACCGGCGTCAGCAGCGCGGCCCGCTCGGCGGCTGCCTTACGGGCGGCCGGATCGGCCTCCCGGTGCGAGCGGTCGAGCGCTTCGGCCGTCAGGAGGCAGATGGCCCGCGCGGCAGCGGTGAGGCCCTTCATGGTGAGGAGCATGCGGCGCACATCCGGGTGCGCGATGATGGGGCTCATCCCCTCGGTGGTCTGCCCCGGCGCCCGGCCCTGCCTGCGCTCGTTGGCATAAGCCAGCGCCTGCTGATAGGCGCGCTCGGCAATCGCGACTCCCTGCAGGCCGACCGCGAGGCGCGCATTGTTCATCATCGTGAACATGCAGTTCAGGCCTCGGTTCTCCTCGCCGATAAGCCAGCCGACGGCGCCGCCATTGTCGCCGTAGATCATGGTGCAGGTCGGCGAGGCGTGGATGCCGAGCTTGTGCTCGACGCCGTGGCAGCGCAGGTCGTTGCGGGTGCCGTCCGGCAGCACCTTGGGGACGAGGAAGAGCGAAATCCCGCGGGTGCCGGCCGGTGCATCGGGCAGGCGCGCGAGGACGAGGTGGACGATGTTGTCCGTGAGGTCGTGCTCGCCGTAGGTGATGTAGATCTTGCTCCCCATGATCCGGTAGGTGCCGTCGCCGGCGCGCTCGGCGCGGGTGCGCAGCGCCGCGAGGTCCGAGCCGGCCTGCGGCTCGGTCAGATTCATGGTCGCGGTCCACTCGCCCGAGATCACCTTCGCGAGATAGCGCTCCTTCAGCTCCTCCGACCCATGCGCCGCGAGCGCCTCGATGCCGCCCATGGTCAGCAGCGGGCCCAACCCGAAGGCCATGCAGGCGGAATTCCACATCTCGACGCAAGCCGAGTTGAGGAGCGTCGGCAGGCCCTGGCCGCCATATTCCGTCGGCCCGGTCAGGCTGTTCCAGCCCGCTTCGCTCCAGGCCCTGTAGGTTTCCTTCCAGCCCGGCGGCATGGTGACGGCGCCGTCCTTGAGCGGCGTGCCGTGCGAGTCTCCAACCCGGTTCAAGGGCGCGATCGCATCGTTGGCGAAGCGGCCCGCCTCCTCGAGGATCGACTCCACGAGATCGATGGTGAGGTCGCCGTAGAGCCCATCCTGGATGGCCCGGTCCAGCCCGGCCACGTGACGCATGGTGAAAGCGAGGTCCGCCACCGGGGCGCGGTAGGTCATTGTGCATCTCCGAGGGGAGCGTGGTTGACGCGCCGGGTCGTGGGTTTAAACCCGCCGCAGCAAAAACCTGATCGGGATGGGATGTTTAGACGTGATCGGTGACGGGTCAATGGCGACAGAGCGGCTTGTGGCCGATGCCGCGGGAATCGCGCGCGCGGCGCGCATCCTGCGCGACGGCGGCCTCGTGGCTTTCCCGACCGAGACAGTCTACGGGCTCGGCGCCGACGCGACACGGGCGGAAGCCGTTGCCGGGATCTACGCCGCCAAGGAACGCCCGCGTTTCAATCCGCTCATCGCCCACGTGCCGTCGCTCGCAGCGGCGCTGCAATACGGGGATCTTTCCGGCGCCGCCCGCGCGCTGGCGGAGGCCTTCTGGCCCGGTCCGCTCACCCTCGTGGTGCCGCTGGCTGCTGAGTGCGCGGTCTCGGACCTCGCGCGGGCCGGCCTCGACAGCGTCGGCCTGAGGGTGCCGGCGCATCCGGTCGCCCGGGCGCTTCTCGAACAGGTCGGGCGCCCGGTGGCCGCGCCCTCGGCCAACCGCTCGGGCCGTGTCAGCCCGACCGATGCGGACCACGTGCTCGCCGATCTGCACGGCCGCATCCACGCTGTGTTGGATGGAGGACCGGCTCTCGTCGGTGTCGAGTCGACGATCGTGGCGTGCCTTGGCGAGCAGCCCGTGCTGTTGCGTCCCGGCGGCATCGCGCGGGAGGACATCGAGCGCGTGATCGGCCGCCCGCTTGCAACGGGTCACGAGGACGGCAGAAAGCCGTTGGCGCCGGGCATGCTCGCCTCCCATTATGCGCCACGGGCGCGGGTGCGGCTGAAAGCGCACGCGATCCAGCCCGGCGAGGCTGCGCTGCTCTTCGGTCCCCATCCGCCCTCCGGCCTGGAGAGGGCCGCGATGACACTGAACCTGAGCTCAAGCGGCGACCTCGCGGAGGCCGCCGCGAAGCTGTTCTCGTATCTGAGGCGGCTCGACGCGAGCGGCGCCGCCACGATCGCGGTGACGCCCGTGCCCGCGGCGGGCCTGGGCGAAGCCATCAACGACCGGCTGCGGCGGGCAGCGGCGGAACGGTAGGTCAGGACCCTCCCCCGGAGGGGAGGGTCGGAGCGGGCATTACCCCTTGAGCTTCGTGGCGATCTGGGCCACGTGGCGGCCCTGCCAGCGGGCGCCGGCAAGCTCGTTTTCGCTCGGCTGGCGCTGGCCTTGACCGCCCGCGATCGTCGTCGCGCCGTAGGGCGCGCCGCCGGTGATCTCGTCGAGGGTGGACTGGCCCTGGAAGGCGTAGGGCAGGCCGACGATCACCATTCCGAAATGCAGCAGGTTGGTGATGCCGGAGAACAAGGTGGTCTCCTGGCCGCCATGCTGGGTCGCCGTGGACGAGAACACGCTGCCGACCTTGCCGGTCAGCGCGCCGGTCGCCCAGACCGAGCCGGCGGCGTCCCAGAACGCGGTCATCTGGGAGGCCATGCGGCCGTAGCGGGTCGGCACGCCGAGGATAATCGCATCGTATTCGGCCAATTCCTGCACGGTCGCGACCGGAGCCGGCTGATCGAGCTTGAAATGCGCCTTCTGGGCGATCTCGACCGGCACGGTCTCGGGCACGCGCTTGACCACGGCCTCGGCGCCGGCTTCGCGCACGCCCTCGGCGACGGCATAAGCCATCGTCTCGATGTGGCCGTAGGTCGAATAATACAGGATCAGAACCTTGGTCATCGCGGTCTCCGGATCGGTCGGGATACGTCAACGGGACGGCATCGGGATGATGCCGTCCTGGATCGGGAATGAGGTGTCGGGACGTTTAAGCCGTCTTGGGCGACAGAGCGGAGCCCGAGAGCAGCGGCAGGCCGACCGGCTTGACCGCGAAGGCGCCGTCACCGACGAGGGCGTGGGCAATCGCCGCCACTGCGAGGAAGGCCGGATATTCCCAGCCGCCGTTGGGGGCGTTGAACACCCAGCCGTTCGGCGCATGGATGACGAGCGCGCCGAGCAGCACCGGCAGCAGGGCAACGGACACCCAGCGGCCGTAGAAACCGGTCAGGATCGCGAGGCCGCCGACGACCTCCGCCAGGATAATCGGCCAGGCCAGAAGCGGGGGCAGACCGACGCTGCCGAGGAAGCCCTGGAAGCCAGGAACCGTGAACACCGCGACCTTCAGGTAGGCATGGGCGATAAACATGATGCCGAGGGCGGCACGAAGGGTGAAGATTCCGTAGGGGGCGAGACGGGTATCAATCATGGCTGCAGTTCCTTAGGCCGGGTTCAAGCACCGGATGGGGTGAAGAATGGCCTTGTCTCTTTCGCAAATCCAGACGTATCTTTGCCATTCCAATCTTGCAAAGGCGCAAAGATGACGACGATGCAGAGCCTCGCTTGGGACGATTTCCGCCTCGTGAAGGTCATCGCGGAAGCGAAGGGCCTGACGGGTGCGGCCGAACGGCTCGCCGTCAACCATTCCACCGTTTTCCGCCGCCTTGGGCAGCTCGAGGAAGCCCTTGGGGTCAAGCTTTTCGAGCGGCACCGCACAGGCTACGCCCTGACGGCCGCGGGGGAGGAGATGACCCTCCTGGCCGAGCGCATGGAGGAGGATGTCGCAACCTTCGCGCGCAAACTCGCGGGCCAGGCGATGAGCCCGGCGGGGGAGCTCAGGGTCACGACCAACGACACGCTCCTGGCGCATCTGCTGACGCCGCTGTTCGCACGCTTCACGAAGGCCTGCCCGGACGTGCGCCTCGACGTGGTTCTCTCGAACCTCGCGCTCAACCTCTCGAAGCGCGACGCCGACGTGGCGATCCGGGCCACGGATAGCCCGCCCGAGACTCTCGTGGGCCGGCGCGTCGCCACCATTGCCTGGGCGCTGTACGGCCGCGCCCAGGACTTCCCGGAGCCCGGCGGCGTCGATCTCGTGGACCTCTACGACCGGCCCTGGGTCGCGCTCGGCGACAACCTCGCTGTGCTGAAAGTCGCCCGCTACGTGCGCGAGCGCGTCGGTCCGGAGCGTATCGTCTACAAGGTCAATACGGTGCTGGGCCTGGCCGAAGCGGTCGAGGCCGGCATCGGCATCGGCCCCCTGCCCTGCTTCATCGCCGACGCACGCCCGCAGCTGGTGCGGCTCTCGCCACCGAATCCCGAATTCTCGACAGGCCTGTGGCTCCTGACCCATCCGGATCTGCGCCAGTCCGCGCGGGTCAGGGCCTTCCTCGACTTTATGGCAAATGAAATCGCGAAGCAGCGCCGTCACATCGAGGGCGTGGTGGCGCTGGCGGGGCGGAACGGGGAGCGGGCACCGGGCTGACCCTTCCGCCTCCCCGAGAGGTGGGGAGCATGGCTCTTACTTGATCTCCACCACGGTCCGCCCGCGCACCTGACCCTCCACGATCCGGCGGCCGGCCTCGACAACTTGGTCGAGCCCGATGGTCGTCGTCATCGCGGCGAGCTTGGCGGAATCGAGGTCGCGCGCGAGCCGGTCCCAGGCGGCCAGACGCAGATCCTTCGGGGCCATCACGGAATCGATGCCGAGGAGCGACACGCCGCGCAGGATGAAGGGCGCGACTGACGTGGGCAGATCCATGCCGCCGGCGAGTCCGCAGGCCGCAACGGCGCCGCCGTATCTGGTCATGGCGAGCAGGTTGGCGAGCGTGTGCGTGCCGACCGAATCGATTCCGGCGGCCCAGCGTTCCTTGCCGAGCGGCCGCGCCGGGCCGGAGAGCTCCGCCCGGTCGATGATCTCGGCGGCGCCAAGGCTCTTGAGATAATCCGCTTCCTGCGGCCGGCCCGTCGACGCGATCACATGCCAGCCCGCCTTCGCGAGGAGGGTGATGGCCACGGACCCGACGCCGCCCGCGGCGCCCGTGACGACAACGGGGCCGCGGTCGGGCATGAGGCCGTGCCGCTCCAGCGCCATCACGCTCAGCATCGCCGTGTACCCCGCGGTCCCGATCGCCATCGCCTGCGCTGGGCTCAGCGAGGCTGGAAGCGGAATGAGCCAGTCGCCCTTCAGGCGCGCGCGCTCGGCATAGGCGCCGAGATGCGTCTCGCCGACGCCCCAGCCGTTCAGCACCACCGCATCGCCGGGCTTGAAGTCGGGGTGATCGGACGCCTCGACGGTGCCCGCCAGATCGATGCCCGGGATCATCGGGAAGCGGCGGACCACGGGCGCCTTGCCGGTGACCGCAAGCCCGTCCTTGTAGTTCACGGTGGAATGCGACACCCGCACCGTGACGTCGCCGTCCATCAGGTCGGCGTCGCTGAAGTCACGCAAGGATACGCTCTGCCCTGCCTCGCCCTTCTCAACCACAAGCGCCCTGAACGTTCCCATCCTTCGCCTCCCGGAAATCGCGTGCGGTTTTGACGCGGTCCTGCCCGGAGAGCAAGCGCCACCCGGGCTTCAGGCCCAGCCAGCGCGTTCGACGGGGCGAAGGCTCGGCGGCTATTCTGCGGGCTGCGCGACGGGCGTGCGGACGACGGGGCGCTCGACGATCGGCAGGTTGATCACGGCGGATGCCACGCCAAGCGCGACAGAGAGCCACCAGACCACGATGTAGCTGCCATAGACCTCGTAGAGCACCCCTCCAAGCCACACCCCGAGGAAGCCGCCGAGCTGATGCGAGAAGAAGGCGAAGCCGTAGAGCATCGCCATGTACTTGGTGCCGAACATGAGCATCACGAGGGATGAGGTCGGCGGAACGGTGGAGAGCCACAGCATGCCGATCGCGACGCCGAAGCCGATCGCCGTCGCGGGCGAGGCCGGCAGCAGGATGAAGCCGACGATGGCGGCCGAGCGCCCGAGATAGATCCACGCGAGCAGCCACCGCTTCGACATGCGCGTGGAGAGCCAGCCGGAGCCGAGCGAGCCGAAGGCGTTGGCCAGTCCGATCACGGCCAGCGTCCAGCCACCCACGGACGCCGAAAGGCCCATGTCCTTCAGGTAGGCGGGCAGGTGAGCGGTGATGAAGGCGAGCTGGAAGCCGCAGGTGAAGAAGCCGAGCACCAGCAGCACGAAGGAGCGGTGGCGGAACGCTTCGGCCACCGCCTGCCGGATGGATTGGTCCGGCGCGGCCGCAGGTCCGGACGCAGCGGCCGGCACCTTCGGGGTGGCTAGCGCGAGGGACAGCGGCAACATCAGCAGCACGCTTGCTCCGAAGATGACGAGCGCCTGATGCCACCCGAACGCGTCGATCAGCACGTTACCGATCGGGGGGAAGAGAAACTGGCCGAACGAGCCGGCCGCCGTCCCAGCCCCGAAGGCGAGCGGACGCCATTGCTCCGGCAGCAGCTTGCCAAAGGCGCCGAGCACTAGGTTGAACGAACAGCCCGATAGGCCGAAACCGATGAGCACGCCGGCGCCGAGATGGAGCATCCCCGGCGATGTCGCATTCGCCATGACGACGAGACCGGCCGCATAGAGAAGGGCCCCGAAGCACAGCACGCGGACGGCCCCGAACCGATCGGCGACCGCACCCGCGAAGGGCTGGCCGACGCCCCAGAGCAGATTCTGGATCGCGATGGCGAGACCGAAGATATCGCGGCCCCAGCCATATTTGGTGGTCATCGGGACCTGGAACAGACCCGCGGACGCGCGGGGGCCGAAGCCGATCAGCGCGATCGCGCACCCGGCGAAGACGACGAGCTCGGGCGAGATGCGGCGGGCGGCGGTCATGGAGCTGATCCTCATGGGTTCGGGTCAAGGTACTACTTGACCCAGCTCCAGGCGCCAAACGCTCCTGTGTGATTACACCTATAACTCTCCGGAATAGCTCGCCTGCGGTGCGAAGAAGCGCAAGCGCCGGAAATCTAGGTCTGACCTGGGCGGAGCTGGTAGAAGATGTGGCGGCCGATCACGTCCATCTTCTTAAGCTTCCTGGACCACCGCGGGCGGACATAATCCGCGTGGTAATGGGTAGAGGATCCCACCTCGGCGAGGTAGGTCCGGCCTTCGAGCACCGCGTCCGCAACCCTCTTGGCCGTCGCCCAGGATTCCCGGTCCGTAATGCGCAGCGACTTGCCCTCGCACGCGAAGGTGAATTGGCAGGCGAGGTGGCGGTGCCGGTTCTGGTAGACGACCCCGCAGATGGAACTGGGATAGAGCCCGCTGCGGACGCGATTGAGGATAACCTGAGCGACCGCCGCCTGCCCCTCCTCGGGCTCCGAGCGAGCCTCGAAATAGACGGCTTCCGCAAGGCAGCGCTGCTCCCGGTCCATCTTGTCGGGATCGATCAGCTCCGAATAGCGGGGGCGGTCCGGATCAGAGAGGCGATCTGCAGGCTCTTCGGGCCTCACGTTCAGGTCGAGCCGGGCGGTCTGCATGCTAGACACCGGGGCAGCTGCGATCTCGATCGGGGTCGCCTCCAGGGGCGCCGGCGTCGTCGAGGAGAGCGCAATGGCGCGTCCGACGGACGGCGTGGTGGTGCCGGCGGCGGCCCCGGTCGATCCTGCGGCTGCCGCGGCCGGAGATTGGATGGAACTCGTCTGTTTCGTGGTGGTCAGCTCCGGGCTTTGCCAGGGCTCGAAAACCTGTTCGTGCTCCGGCGCCTCGAGGGTGCCCTGCATCAGGATCGTGGGCGGCAGGATGCGCTGGTCGCGACCGAACATCAGGCGCGACGAGGTTGCCGTCAGCACGTGACGCAGGTCGGCAGCGCGTCGGGACAGGGTCGGCCGGAGCGCCACCATGGGGTCGCCCTTCCCAGCGCGCTCCACGGCGGGCGGCGTCGAGGCGCCGCTCTTCATGGTGGATTGCAGCGCCGGGGCAGGCTCGGACGGAAGCTCGTCGTCGACGAGACGCAGCGAGCCCTGCGGCATGATCGCGCCGAGCGTGGCGCCTCTCAGGGGCGGCGCCGCGCCCAGGCCATCGGATGCGGGCACGAGCGGCGTGCCTGTCAGAAGCCCTGCGACGGTGCGCCCGGCGGCGCTGACGCCCGCGCGCAGGTCGTTGCCGGCTGTCGCCGTGAACGAGACCAGCAGTCCGGCCGCGAGCGCCCAGGGGGCGACCGTGGCGCAGATCCATTTCATTCGCGATCGGCGGTACCGCAGACGCACGCGCACTCACCCGGTTCGAGGCAGATCCTACGGGCTCCCTCCTCGGGAAGGGTCCGGCTCCTCACGGTTATCCGGGATTATGGTTGAGGGAGGGTTAAGGCCGGGCGGCGCTGGCGTCCGCGCTGGCCCGTCTCGCCTCGAAGCGCCTAGAGCCGTTTCGGCTTGCGTCGAATCAGCTCTCCTCCTGTTGTCGGCGCGTTTTCTTCACGTGAGCCGGATCCACCTCACGCGAAAACGCTCTGGACTTGCAGAGGCTTTCACGCCGCCATTGCGACCAGGAGGGTCACGATCAGGCCCGACCCAATGATTCCCGCGCCCCGTTCGCCCATGGTCAGCGGCTCCGCCCGCCCGTGGCGGGCCAGGGATTGCAGGATCAGGTCGACGACCAGCCCGACCAGGACCGGCCAGATGATGGTGGGCACGGCCAGGGTGCGAAGGGCCGGCACGTTGGCGATGACGAGGCCGGCGACGATGCCGAAGATGAGCATTCCCCCGACAAAGAGGTGGCCGGTCCGCATGACCTCAATCTCCCCTCGTGCATTCCTGTCCGCCTGGATTCAAGGGCGGAGCGCGCGTTCCTGCGGAACTCCCTGCGGGAGAGCCCTGCGTGATCTGAGCCGCAGCACGGGCGGCATCGTTCACCGGCGGCGAACAGCACGGGGCCGCCCGCTCGCCGGAGGATCCCTGAGTGCAGGCCTTAGGCCTGGCTGGCGACCTTGCCCCCGAGGGCGGCCTGAGCGGCAGCCAGCCGCGCGATCGGGACCCGATAGGGCGAGCAGGAGACGTAGTCGAGGCCGACCTCGTTGCAGAATCGCACCGAGGCCGGGTCTCCCCCGTGCTCTCCGCAGATGCCGAGCTTGAGGTTGCTGCGCACCTTCCGTCCGCGCTCGATCCCGATGCGGACGAGCTCGCCGACGCCCTCGACATCGATGCTCATGAAGGGGTCGGCCGGCAGGATGCCCTTCTGGGTGTAGGGCCCGAGGAAGGTCGCGGCGTCGTCGCGGGAGATGCCGAGGGCCGTCTGGGTCAGATCGTTCGTCCCGAAGGAGAAGAACTCCGCGGTCTCGGCGATCTCGCCCGCCTTGAGGCAGGCGCGCGGCAGCTCGATCATGGTGCCGACCTGATAGGCGATGGTGGCGCCGGTCTCGCCCATCACGGCCTCGGCCATGGCATCGATACGCTCCTTCACGAGGTCGAACTCCGCCTTCGTGACGATGAGCGGAACCATGATCTCCGGCTCCGCGGGCGTGCCCGACCGGGCCCCTGCCTCGACCGCGGCCTCGAAGATGGCGCGCGCCTGCATCTCGGCGATCTCCGGATAGGCAATCGCGAGCCGGCAGCCCCGGAAGCCCAGCATGGGATTGAACTCGTGCAGCTCGGCGGCCCGGCGCTTGAGCTTCTCGGCGCTTACGCCCGTCGTGCGCGAGACCTCCGCGATCTCGGCCTCCGTGTGGGGCAGGAACTCGTGCAGGGGCGGATCGAGCAGGCGGATCGTCACGGGCAGTCCGCTCATGATCGTGAAGAGCTCGACGAAGTCGGCGCGCTGCATCGGCAGGAGCTTCTGCAGCGCCGCGCGGCGGCCCGCCTCGTCGTCGGCGAGGATCATCTCGCGGACGGCCACGATGCGGTCGCCCTCGAAGAACATGTGCTCGGTCCGGCACAGGCCGATGCCTTCGGCGCCGAAGTTGCGCGCCGCCTGAGCATCGCGAGGCGTGTCGGCATTGGCCCGCACCTTCATCTTCCGGGCCGCGTCCGCCCAGCCCATGAGGGTCGCGAACTCGCCCGAGAGTTCCGGCTCCTGCATCTTGATCTCACCCTGCATGACCTGGCCGGTCGAGCCGTCGATGGTGATGACGTCGCCCTTCTTCAGCGTCACGCCGGCGACCGACAGGGTTGCGGCCTTGTAGTCGACCCGGATCGAGCCGGCGCCCGAGACGCAGGGCTTGCCCATGCCGCGGGCCACCACGGCGGCGTGGGAGGTCATGCCGCCGCGGGTGGTCAGGATCCCCTCCGCGGCGTGCATGCCGTGGATGTCCTCCGGGCTCGTCTCGACGCGCACGAGGATGACCTTGCGGCCGGCCTTCTTGCCGGCCTCCGCGTCGTCCGAGTTGAACACGATCTCGCCCGAAGCGGCGCCGGGCGAAGCCGGCAGGCCCGTGGCGACGACCTTGCGCTCGGCCTTGGGGTCGATGGTGGGATGGAGGAGCTGGTCGAGGGAGGCCGGATCGATGCGGTTGACCGCCTCGTCCTGGCTGATCAGCCCCTCGCTCGCGAGGTCGACCGCGATCCGGAGCGACGCCTTGGCGGTCCGCTTGCCGTTGCGGGTCTGGAGCATCCAGAGCTTGCCCTTCTCGACTGTGAATTCCATGTCCTGCATGTCGCGGTAGTGCTTCTCGAGGATGCCGTAGATGCGGACCAGCTCCGCATAGGCTTCCGGCATCGCGGCCTCCATCGAGGGCTTGTCGGAGCCCGAGGCCTGCCGCGCCTTCTCGGTGATGTCCTGAGGCGTGCGGATGCCCGCCACCACGTCCTCGCCCTGCGCGTTGATGAGGAACTCGCCGTAGAGCTCGCGCTCGCCGGTTGAGGGATTGCGCGTGAAGGCGACGCCGGTTGCCGAGGTCTCACCCATGTTGCCGAAGACCATGGCCTGCACGTTCACGGCCGTGCCCCAGCTCGCGGGGATGTTGTGCAGCTCGCGGTACTTGATCGCGCGGGCATTCATCCAGGAACCGAACACCGCACCGATGGCGCCCCAGAGCTGCTCCTGCGCGTCCTGCGGGAACGGCCGGCCGAGTTCCTTGGCGACGATCTCCTTGTAGCGGACGATGAGGGCCTTCCAGTCGTCGGCCGTGAGGTCCGTATCGAGGTTGTAGCCCTTGCGGTCCTTGTAGACGTCGAGCTCCTCCTCGAAATGATGGTGGCCGAGGTCGAGCACCACGTTCGAATACATCGTGATGAAGCGGCGGTAGGAATCGTAGGCGAAGCGGCGGTCGCCCGAGCCCTTGGCCAGGGCCTCCACGGTGGTGTCGTTGAGACCGAGGTTGAGCACCGTGTCCATCATGCCCGGCATCGAGGCGCGGGCGCCGGAGCGCACGGACACGAGGAGCGGGTTCTCGGAATCCCCGAAGGTCCGGCCCGTGAGCCGGCCGACCCTGGCCAGCGCCTCCGCGACCTGATCGGCCAGATCCTGGGGATAGGCGCGGCCGTGCTCGTAGTAATAGGTGCAGACCTCCGTCGAGATCGTGAAGCCGGGGGGCACGGGCAGGCCGAGATTGGACATCTCGGCGAGGTTGGCGCCCTTGCCCCCGAGCAGATCGCGCATGCTCGACTGGCCCTCGGCCTTGCCGTCACCGAAGGTGTAGACCCACTTCGTCATCGTCTCGATCCGTTGTTGTCTTGATGGCCTGCGCCAGGCAGGCAGTGGCTTGAACCATGCCGAGCCAAAACGCAATCGGAACGGCCACGGTTCCTGGGTTGTGGATGCCCTTACCGATGGTTGCGCCTCAGGCCGGGAGCGCGGGTTCTCCCCGAGAAGCCGCGCCCCAGAGCGCCTCCACATGATGGGCCAGGCCCTCCGAGGCAATGTTCTTCAGCTTCGCCTCGACCTCGAAATCGCTCCAGGCCAAATGACGGGCCACGAGGTCGTTGACGGCCTCGTTCCACATCAGGTCCGAATGTGCGCGAAGATCCTTGGGCTTGATCCCGGTCTCGACGAGGGCGGCGAAATCCGGCCGCACATGGATGTCGTGATCGGAGAGCAGATCCTCCCGGGAGACGCTCACATGGCTGACCGGCCGCACCCCCCGCCATGATTCGACGATGCGGGCGATGCGGGGATCCTCGGGCTCGATGTACTCGCCCCGGCTGGCGATCCAGTGATGATGCAGGTCGAGAACGATCGGCAGGCTGTCGGAAAGCGGCAGCAGGTCGTCGAGCCCGTAGCTCACCTCGTCGTTCTCGACCGTGATGAGGTTTCGCGCCGTCTCGGACAGCCGCCCGAGCCCGGCCCGGAATCCCTCCGCGCCGACCCCCCTGGCGCCCGCATGGATGTTGATGTGCGCCCCGTCGGGATGCCAGCCGCCGGAATAGCCCATCAGGGCCATGATCTCCGCGTGGTACTCGAACTCCTCGATGCCGTTCTTCAGCGCCGATTCGCTCGCCGAGGCGATGACGCAGAACTGGCCGGGATGCATGCTGAGGCGGACACCCCGCTCACGCGCCAGAGCCCCGGTTTCCGCCAGGCTCCGCTCGATCAGCGCGCGCAGGGACGGGTCCCGGTAGAAGGCCCGGCAACTCGGATGGGTATAGCCCGGCAGGACCTGGCTGCCGATGCGATGCAGCCGCTCGACCGGCGGCCGCGAGGCGACATGCTCGACCTGGCGCCGCAGCACGTCGAGGTTATGCGCCACCACCGCGGCAATCTTGTCGTAGGCAGCCTTCGGCTCCTGGCGCGCGAGGTAAGCCATCGTGACGTTGGAGATATTCATCCGGCGCGCCGCCTCGGCATCCCCGTCCTCGGGAATGTACTTGCAGCAGAAGCCGAGGCGCGCCGCCGGCGGCAGGCCCTGGGCAGGCTCGGCGCCCGGTCTCGTGTGCGAGGTCATGCAGCCCTAACGCGCCACGAGCGGTCCTGGATCATCCGCCTTCGTTGCCGCGGCGGGTTAATGGGCGGGGGGTGACCCACGATCCTGCTGCAAGGTTCGGACGATGGCGCTTTCCTCGAAGGGCTTGGCGATGAAGGAGGCGTTGCGCAGATGCATCGGCAGCTCGCTGCGTTGCGAGGCCGAGACGAAGGCAAAGGGGATCCGGCGCTCCAGCAGCGCGGAGGCGAGCGCGAAGCTCTTACCGTCCACGAGATCGATGTCGAGGAGGGCGAAATCGAATGAGTCAGGGAACTGAGCCTGCGCGGCCGCCAGGGTGTCGAACGTGCCGACGACCTCGTGCCCCCCGTCTTCGACGATCGCCTGGAGATCCAGCGCGATGAAAGGATCATCCTCGAGGATCAGGACACGCACAGCACATGACTCCACTGTCCCGCTTTCCGGGATCTGGTCGCAGGCCATGCCAGCTCCCGACGGGTCGATCCGTGGCAGGGCTGAAGCGCAGGAGATATCGGCTGAAACCGGCGACCAGAGAGGGAACGGGCACGGAAGCGTGGGGGTTCCCAGCCGGGCTCTCCCCCCGACGGTTTAATGAATCATGGTTAATGCCGCGGCCGCCGGCGGTGACCCGGTCCACGCGCACATACGAAAAACGGCGGCTCTGCCGAGCCGCCGTTTTTCTGCGTCCGAGTTTTGCGACGATCAGTGGCTGTTGGTCGTGCCCCGCCCGCCGGCCCGGAACTCGCTCTCGTGCTGAGCAAAGCGCGGATCGTCGCCGCTGAACGATTCCTCGACGAATTCGCGGCCGCGCTGGGCCATCTCGTGGGCATAGCGCAAGCCCTGCTCGCGCACCTCGTCGGCCCATTCGCCGAACGCCTCATCCTCGTGCCGGGTGCGGGGGAGGAGCGCGCCGATCAGGAGCCCGGTGGCCAACCCGATCAGGCCCACCATCACGGGGTTCTCGGCGACGTAGCGCTGCACGCCCGAGCCGGCATTGCGCATGCCGCGCATCGAACGGCCGCCCATGCGGTTCACGTGCCGCGAGCCCTGGCCGTGGGCGCTCGACGCCCAATCGGAAGCGTGCTCGTAGGTGTCACGGGCCCATTCGGCAGCCTGATCGTACATATCGCCGGCGGCGCTGGACGCCTGTCCGGCCATCTGCTTGGCCTGGTCCATCATGCCGCCATCGGAGGAACCGGAGGACTGCCCACCCGTGGACTGCGCTCCCGAGGACTGCCCTGCCGAAGACTGCCCCGCCGACGACTGCCCTCCTGAGGATTGTCCGCCGCGGGACTGCCCGCCCTGACCGCCGCCGGAGGAGGCTTGCGTGGTCGAGGCGCCGGTGCCGCCCGTCCCGCCCATCGGCTTGGAGGTATGGGAAGCCAGAGCGGCGCTCTGGCCAGACGTTCCGCCGGAAGACCCGGCACCGGATCCGGATTGCGGCATCGGGGACTGGCCCACATTGCCCACCGAGGTCCCGGCCGAGATCTTGGCGGCCGACACGGTGTCGGAGCCGCTGCCCATGGACTGGCTGGAATTTCCGGTGGTCGAGGACGGGGAATTGGCTCCGCTCTTCTGCTGGTCGCTCATGAGGATTCTCCTTCGGAATAATGCGGCGTCACACGCGCGGGCCGAGGCCTGTCGCGGTCAGCGGGGCGATGGGATCGTGGCGCGTGTCGAGCGGGTCATTTGCAGAACCGTCGGCTCCGACGCTCCGGCCCGTGCCGAAGGTGTCGGGCAGCGGGTCCAGGGCGACGGGATCGGCAGGATAGACGCGCGGTTGCCCGCGGCTCACCACGGGCATTTCGGCGTCATCATATGGTCGGAAGGCCACTGCCCCAGCCGACGAGCGCTCCCGGCCAGCCCGGTGCAGGAGCCAGCCGATCCCCGCCGCTACGAGCATGACCGGAACCGGATTGCGACGGATCACCTCGATCGCCGATTCATAGGTCGAGGCGTAACGGTTCTTGCGCATTTGGCCCAGGACGTCGTCGACGATGCCCGAGACCGAAAGCTTGTCCTGAATGCGGTCGATCGTGAGATCGAGCCGGGCCCGGCTCTCCGCGATGTCCTGCTCCAATTCGTTGATCGACTGTGCCATCACGAGACCCTTTCGGAGATGACCTGAGTATCACGCTTGATCGAGCGAACGGTCCGCTCCGGCGTGAGGCTGAACTTCGAGAAGGCGCTCTTGCCGGCAAGGGCGAGGCCGATGGCAATCGCCGTCAGGATGCCGCCGACGATGAGGGCCGCCAGCGCTTCAGAGTTCACCACCGTCGCCAGCCACTCGACGAGGGCCTCCGTGAGGAGCCCGATCGCGGCGATTGCGAAGACCGCCGCGCCGACCATCATGGCGATGCCCAGGAAGAGCTTGCGGATGCTCTCCGTCATCTCGACCTTGAAGAGCGCGAACTCCTTGCTGGCCAGGTCGGAGGATTCCCGCAGCGCCTCGCCGAACAGGGACTGGAGATGCGGCGGACGCGGGCCCGTGGCCTGCGCATGAGCGCGCTCGGCCCGCTCCTCGGCTTCGATGCGGTCCGAGGCGCGGGCAGCCTTGTCGTTCACCCCTAGCGGGGATGATGGATTTGCCATGTTGACCTCCCAGGGCTTCAGGCCCGGGATCCGGCGCGGGACCCGGATCCGTGTTGCGCACTGGAACGCTGGGACGATCTGCCCTGCCCGCGCGGTTGCGCGCCAGGCTGGTGTCGCAGCCCCTCCGCAGACGCCTTGATGAAGCGCGCGACCAGGAACCCGGCCGTGAGCGTCACCGCGGCAACCACGGTAGGCCGACGACGGACCACGTCTTCGACGTCGTTGAAGATTTCCGCAAAGCTGCGGGCCCTGATGGAGTCTGCTAGCTGATCGAGGCCCTCGGCGGCACCATCCACGAACGCCTGGATGTTGGGCCGATCCTCGAACGAGCGGGTCGATTCACGCAGCGAGCTTGCAAATTCCGTGACCGATTGCGCCACGTCGTCCTTGCGACGGTCGACATAGGTCGTAGCCTGGTCACGCGCGCTGTCGAGGAAGTGGCGTCCACGCTCCATGGCAACACCGGCGATCTCGCCCACGTCATCTCTAAGGGCGTCCCAGTCCGCCTCGCCCTGCTGCTGACCGCTGCCGCCGTTCTGATAGCCCACGCTCATGGGTTCAACCTCCTTGAAGCTCGTGAGAAAGTAACCGCCTGAAACGCGGCAGGTTCCTTGAGGACCAACGAAGCCACAGGATCCCTCGCGCGTTCCTCAGAGCGGAGCGCACCGACCAGGCTGCAGAGTGCGCGGCAGGATGAAGGCAATGCCGCCGCACACCTCAAAGGCAGACTACCAAGGTGAACGCTCGAAGCCCCGAAGCGTTCAACCGCCGCGCGCGCGCCAGCTGCGACGAGGGCTTTTATCCCCGTCGGGCCAGGGGCTTTCGTTCAATGCACACCCAGGGACGGTTCGTAACTTTTCAGCCGCCCTGCGGACGTGGATCTGCACGCCCAGGCACGCCCGCGCCGGCGAGAGATCACGCGCCGAACCGGAGCAACAGGCCGGATGCGAGTTGACATCCGGGCCCGGGAGGCGATCGGCCTGCTTGCATCGAACGGTGCCGTCCGCGCGTTGACGGAAAGACACGCGAGAGAGGACGGTATGCGGGCATGGTGGGCTTACGGGATGATTGCGCTCGTCCCGGCCTTGGCGGATCCGGCGGCGAGCCGGACGCCGGCAGCACGATCCTCGGCAGCCGCAGCCGTCCCGGCCACGCCGCCTCTGCCCCCGCCTCGGCCCGACCGACCGGCCCCGCCCGAGGGCGCATCGGGCGCGACCGCACCCCAGCCTCGAGATGCTGCTGCACCACCAGCGACCTCCGTCGACGCCGGCGTCGAGGCATGTCAGGAACGTCTGAGCCGACTCGGGGTCCGCTTCGAGGTCAAGCCGCCCCTGCATGACGGCAGTTGCGGCACGTCCGCCCCGCTCCTGGTATCGGGTCTATCCGAGACGCTCGAGGTCGCGCCCGCGGCCACCATGACCTGCCCGGTGGCCGAAGCTCTGGCCCGCTGGGCGATCGACGTGCTGAAACCGGAGAGCGACAGGCACTTCAAGGACAGTGTCGGGAAGATCCTGATCGGAACGTCCTACGAATGCCGCGATCAGCGCTCGGGCGGAAAGCTCAGCGAACACGCCTTCGCGAACGGCGTCGACGTCATGGGCTTCGCCTTCGGCGCGCGGCCGAATCTGACGATCGGCGTCCATGGCGACGGATCACCCGAAGCAGAGTTCCAGAAGGCCGTGCGGGCGGGCGCCTGCACCTATTTCGCCACGGTGCTCGGCCCGGGCTCCGATCCGGCTCACGCCGATCACCTGCACCTCGACATGCGGGCCCGCAAACGCGGCTACCGGATCTGCCAGTAGAGCCGCGAGGGATCCGCCCGCGGGCCTGTCGCCGCAGCGATCCAGCTCCGCACGACCCTCAGGCTGATTTCCGCTGCGGGGCCTCCTCGGGGCCAGGCGCCAGAAGTTCGATCAGGTCGACAACCTTGCGGCGGGCGCTCTCGGGAAGCCGCCCGAAGGTTTGAACGAGGCGGTCGCTCTCGGGGAGCGCCAGGAAGTCCGACATCGACACGCGCGTGCTGGTCTCGCCGGCCTGAGCCGTCGGGACGCCCTGGAAGAAGAATTCAACGTCAACCCCTAGGACGGACGCGATGTGGTGCAACCGGCTCGCCCCGATCCGGTTGGTGCCCTTCTCGTATTTCTGGACCTGCTGGAAGGTGATGCCAAGGGCTTCGCCGAGCTTCTCCTGGCTCATGCCGACGAGCATCCGACGCATGCGGACTCGGTTTCCGACATGCTTGTCGATTTCACTTGCTGACTTTTTTGACACTCCGCTCTCCACGCCGCACCTGCCGCCGGCAGCACCCTAGCTCTCGACATTATGACGGAACTCTTATCAATTCGTCGAAAGTCAATGCAACCAGAGGGATTAATCCCTGTGGACAGTCCGTTGGAACGCCGGGAACGGATGCGGCGACCGCAGATTTCGGGCCGTTTCCAACCCGCCGCGCCGGCCGGCTGCCCATCGCGCGTTTCGGTCGAACCCTGCTACAACCAGCGGCTCGCCCCCGAGGAGGTCCGAGGCTGCAAGATGCGGGATGACGATTGATGGGACTCCAGGATGACTATGCGGCCTTTGATGCGACCGGGCTCGCCGAACTCGTCGAGCGGCGGGAGTTGACGCCCGCGGATCTCGTGGAGGCCGCGATCTCGCGGATCGAGGCGGCCGAGCCGCGCCTGTCCGGAATGGCCGAGTGGACCCTCGACCGCGCCCGCGCGGAGGCGCGCGCCGATCTGCCCGCAGGGCCGTTTCGAGGGGTGCCCTTTCTTCTCAAGGACAACCTGCACCCGGCCGGCGGAATCCCCTATCACAACGGAAGCCGCATCTGGCGTGGGTGGGTTCCGCCCAGCGACAGCGAGCTCGTGCGCCGGTTCAAGGCCGCGGGACTGGTGATCCTCGGAGCCACGAAGGTGCCGGAGCTCTCCCTGACGCCCGTGACCGAGCCGAAGCATTTCGGGCGCGCCAACAATCCGTGGGCGCTCGACCGCACCACCGGCGGCTCCTCGGGAGGAGCCTCGGCCCATGTGGCGGCCCGCAGCGTTCCGATGGCGCACGCGACGGACGGAGGCGGCTCGATCCGAATCCCGGCGTCCTGTTGCGCCCTGTTCGGGCTCAAGCCCACGCGGGGGCGCACGCCGCTGGGGCCGTTCACGGGCGAGGCTTGGCATGGGGCAGCGGTCGGTCACGCGGTGACCCGGAGCGTGCGGGACAGCGCCCGGCTGCTCGACGCGATCGCGGGACCCGATCTCGGCGCTCCCTATTCCATAGCAGCGCCGGACCGGCCCTACGCGGAGGCTGCCGCGGACCGCCCTCGACGATTGCGCATCGCCTTCAGCACCGTGGCGCCGACCGGGGGCTTCGTCGATCCGGAATGCAGGCGTGCGGTCGAGGAGGCCGCGAAACTCTGCGCCGATCTCGGGCACAGGGTCGAGGAGGCGGCGCCGGTGGTTCCGGAGGGCTTCTTCACGTGGTTCCTGATCGCGTTCCTGGCAGCGGTCGCGCAGGAATTCGTCTTCGCCGAGGAGACGACGGGCGTGCGGGTCCGTCGCGAGGACGTCGAGGACACCACGTGGCTTTGCCGGGGGCTCGGAGGCGCCTTCTCGGCAGCGGAGCTCGCGGTGGCATTGGAGCGCCTGCGCCGGGCGAGCCGCACGATCGCGCCGTTCTTCGAGACCTACGACGTGCTCCTCACGCCGACGCTCGCGATGCCGCCGGTCCGGCACGGCGAGCTGCATCCGAAAGGGTTCGAGGCCGCGCTCCAGGCGCTCGCAGCGCGGCTGAGCCTCGGGCGATACTTGCGCTACGGGCCGCTGCTGGATCAGGCCGCCGAACGGACGTTCGCCTTCATCCCTTTCACCCCGGTCTGGAACGTCACCGGCCAGCCTGCCGCCAGCCTCCCCCTGCACTGGACCCCGGACGGGCTTCCCGTCGGCGTCCAAGCAGTGGCCCGCTTCGGCGACGAAGCGACACTGTTCTCGCTGTCCGCGCAGATCGAGGAGGCGCGGCCCTGGGCCGATCACGGTCCGCCGGGCTTCGCGTGAGATCGGGCGCCGGCCGAGGGGTGGTGGCGCTGGAAGGACGTCCCGCGGCAGCAATCCAGCCGCGACGTCGCCGGAGCTCGTTATCCTTTGTTTACCACGTTCGTTTACACATCGGTCAGGAAGTCCTCAGGTTGCGACCGGAAGACTGCTTGCCGCGGACCCTTGATGAGATGGCGCCTCGCCCTTCTCGCCTTTCGGTTCGCCCCGCCACGGCCCCAGGGTCCATTGCGGGGAGAGCGAGCCCGACTCGATTGTTTCGGGCCCGATCGGCAGCGCTTCAGGTCGGGAGATGCAGATGAGCACCGCGAGCAGGACCGATGTACCACCGCCAGCCGGGCTGGCGACGTCGTCACGTCCATTGTCTTCGGAGGTTCGCGGGTTTTCGGTTGATCTGTACTATCCCTCGACGCTTCATCTTCTGGGGCTGTCGTATGTGGCGGAGAGGCGGCCGCGATGTCTCTAGCCC